>Ga0209025_1000099_pt1 | contig 231353 bp, 205 predicted proteins | sample AraplaMF_Col_mLB_FD_184256 | JGI IMG/M metagenome (GOLD analysis project Ga0209025, IMG submission 184256) | Arabidopsis root microbial communities from the University of North Carolina, USA - plate scrape MF_Col_mLB (SPAdes) (version 2) | ecosystem: Host-associated > Plants > Roots >...
ACCCCGATCTGCTGCAGCGCGAGGCTGCGGCAGTGAGCGTGGATGTCGAGATCGAAGTCCGTGTCTATTTTCATAGAACGTATCATGAACGATATCGAACCGAGCGCGCAATGAACATTGCGTTAACCGGGGGTTCGCGGCGGGCGACACCGGCCCGGATCGCCACGCCTGTGGAGCGGCGAGGACGTCGCCCACCCGGGCGGGAAGGTCCGCGGCCACTCATGAGATTGCCGCCCGCCCGGCCGGCTGGAACGATCGGGCGAGGCGTCATGAGCGGTAACGACCAGGGTGGCGCGCCGGGCATGGCGGGGCAGTACGGCGACAGCCGGAAACTCGCGGCGCGGGCGCGCCTGCACCGCGAATACACGGTGGCCGAGACGCCCTGGTTCGCCTGGGTGGCCCAGCAGTTGCCCCTCAGGGCGGGCGATCACGTGCTCGACATCGGCTGCGGCCCGGGCTGGTTCTGGGCCTCGGTGGCCGACAGGCTGCCGGATCGGCTCGCGCTGACCCTGGCCGACCAGTCGCCGGGTATGGTCGAGGAGGCGACGGGCCGGTGCCGACCGTTGCCGTTCGGCTCGGTCGCGGGCCGGCGGGCGGACGCCGCGGCCCTGCCGTTCGACGACGGCAGCTTCGACGCCGTCATCGCCATGCACATGCTGTATCACCTGGCCGACCCGGCCGCGGGGATCGCGGAGATGGCGCGCGTGCTCAGGCCCGGCGGCGTCCTGGCGGTCACCACCAACGGCGCCGGCAATATGCGCGAGCTGTACGAACTGACCACCGTGTTCGGCGGCGCCCCGTCCGAGCCGATGGCCGCGATCTTCGGCTTCGACACGGCCGAGCGGCTGATGCGGTCGCAGTTCGGCGACGTGGCGGGGTCCCGGCATCCGGCCGGCCTCCGGATCACCGATCCCGAGGACGTGTTCCTGGCGCTGACGTCCTTTCCGCCGGGCGAGACCGCCAGCGAGACTCAGCAGGAGGCCTTTCGCGCGGCCATCGACCGCGCCTTCCGGCAGGCGGGCGGCGTGCTGGAGGTCCGGACGGAGATGGGGCTGTTCCTCAGCCGGAAGGGGTCTTGAGCAGGGGTACTGCCATCGGCTGGTCCCGGATCGGCAGGGCTTGGCCTAAGCTAGGCAGCCGTCGTCGATCCATGTTTGAAACAGCTGTATCTTGTCAGGCGTCCATGGCCCACCGGATGAGACAGGAGGCATCAGCTTCCTGCCAGTGCTCTTCAGGCGCCCAAGGATCTCTGTGGCATTCGCCTTGACATCGTCATAATTCGACAGGTCGCAGTAGAAACTCATGTGATCTATATCGATGTCCGTGAATAGAGGCCGGATGTCGGTCGCGAAGCTGACTGCCATTGTCACGTCCTCCTTCGAGGGTCGTTGAGGTGATGGGAGCTGATGGGCGATGGCTTGACTATTGATTCTCGGCTGCCTGGAAGAACTGCATCAGAGACTTCATCATTGGATCGGAGCCGAGCGGCGGGCTGCTTGGCAGCGCTTGCTTCCCTCGGGCGAGCTGCGTGGAGAACAGATCGGCTGTAGCCAGCGCTCCTGGCCGAAATGCGTCCATCGTCACGAACATGACGAAATCGCGCCCCTGTTCGTTAGATATCTGATGGCATGTCATGCAGCTGCCGCCGTCAAACTGGAAGTATGTCTCCATAGTTGTATTGGCGATCTCGGATCCACCGTCGGGGAACGGTTTCCCGTCATTATTTGGATCCTCGGGGCTAATCTGGGTCGGCCACTGGGTTGCGACCAGCATGTAGTTCTCCCACACCGTGCCTTTGATGCCAGGCAAGCTCCAGTAGGCATTGTTCATCTTCATTGTTTCGGGTTGGATCTGCTGCTTGCGCACCACCTGCATGGGCGCTGGCGAAGCGACGGGTGGATTAGTGGGAGAAATCGCTTTGGGGCGTCTGGCGGGATCGAGCGCTTGCGGCTTGGACGGATCGTTGAACGACAAGGCGATGCCGGTGGGAGGCTTCGGCTCGGTGGTCAGCCCGGGTACGTTGTCCACCTGCTCGAACGTCGACCAAATCCATTGCGGCCGATGGGGCGTCTTCGTCACGATGTGAAAGCCGACAAGGGCGATGTCCCGGCTAACACATTTGTTGGCAGCAACATCGAATACATTGGCGTCGTGAACTATGTAGTAGCGAGCGCGCATTGCAGATGTGTCCCTGTCCGTCAATACGCGCCACGCCGCTTTCACTTCGGTGGATCCTTGGCCAAACGGAACGGGATTCTCCGGTTTCGGCAGATTGGCTTCGATATACCAGCGGTTCCGAACAATCGAGTCGAACTCTGTCTGGTTTACCCTGACCTCGTAGCGCACATAGGTCTGGTTCTGTGCGACCAAGGGATTGCCCAGGTCGCCCAGGCTGAAGACCGCTTGGTTGAAGTCGCCGAATGCAGTGAACGCGCTGAGCGTCACCACATCATTGGTGAAGGACGGACCGCAGGGATTCATCCCCTCATAGGAAGTCCACGCACTGGGGTCTTTCCCACCCGGTTGGAATATCTCGATTCTCGACTTCCAGGTTGTCCACACGCGCGGCCCGCTGGCATCACCGAACGGCTTCGACCGGTCAGGCTGGCCACGCTTCGCGGGATCGTCGAAGGCCGGCCAGTTGAGGGCGATGAAGCTGCGCCAACTGTAATTGTCGAAGAATGGGAAGGGATCCTGCCCCGAGGGTGTCGGCGGCACATCAGGGAGCGGGTCTGGCGAAATGGCCGGCGCAGGTACATCCTGCGCGCCGGCTTTTCCCGCGGCGACGCTGCCAAGGCAGAGGAGCGCGAGAGCTGCCGCGACTATTCGCCGGATCGCCATGATTTCCCCCTATGGGCTCAGCCGAATGAGCTGAAACGTCCCGCCGTCGCAGGGACTACAAAATCGTCCGTAAAATTTTATGTAAGTATCGAGCCAAATTTGCAGAACATGATGATACGAGGATCGTGATATTCTTTCAATATCGTTCGGAATGACCCGACCCGACTTCGGCCCTTAGTTGGGTCGGCGACCTTAGGGCGGCGACGAAGTCGTCATAGCGCGCGGAACGAAGCAATCCAGTCCCGCAGCACGAGGCGGCGGGACGGGCTGGATCACGACGCGTCCTGCGCAGTCGCGATGACGGTGTGGGTCGCTTTTGCCCAAAGCCGTCATCGCGATCGCAGTCACAGGCGCCGGTCACGCCTCCGTCGGCTTCGGCTCCGGACTTGCCTCCCCCACCCTCTCTGCATGGTGATCCGCGGCCAGCACCATGTACACGGCGGGCACCACGAACAGGGTGAAGATCGTGCCGATGGTCAGGCCGCTGGCGATGACGAGCCCCATGTTGAAGCGCGACACCGCACCCGCTCCCGTCGCCAGGATCAGCGGCAGCACGCCCAGCACCATGGCGCCCGTGGTCATCAGGATCGGGCGCAGCCGGATCGAGGCGGCGCCTTCGATCGCCTCGCGCTTGGTCTTGCCGGCCTGCTGCAGGCTGTTGGCGACCTCGACGATCAGGATGCCGTGCTTGCTGATCAGCCCCATCAGCGTGACCAGCCCGACCTGGGTGTAGATGTTCATGGTGGCACCGCCGACGCCGACGCTGATGAAGGCCAGCGCGCCGGCAATCGACATCGGCACCGAGACCAGGATGATCAGCGGGTCGCGGAAGCTGTTGAACTGGGCCGCCAGCGCCAGGAAGATGATGATCAGCGCCAGGGCGAACATCTGCACCAGGCCGCTCGATTCCTGCACCGTCTGGCGCGACTGGCCGCCATAGTCGACCGTGTAGCCCGGCGGCAGCGTCTGGTCGGCCAGCGCCTTCAGCTGCGCCAGCGCCTGGCCGGTCGAGATGCCCGGCGCCGGGACGCCGGAGATGGTGGCCGAGTTGAGCTGCTGGAAATGCGAGATCGAGCGCGGCGCCGCCTCGGTCTTGATCGTGGCGATTGAGGACAGCGGGATCTGGGTGCCGTTGACCGCGGTGACCGGGTAGTTCAGCACCTGGTCGGTGGTCAGGCGCGAGCGCTGCTGCACCTGCGGGATCACCTGGTAGGACCGGCCGTCGATGCTGAAGTAATTGACGTAGCCGCCGCCGAGGATGGTGGCCATGGCGGTGCCGACATCGCTCATGGTCAGGCCCAGCGCCGCCGCCTTGTCGCGGTCGATCACGATCTCGGCCTGCGGCTTGTCGACCTGCAGGTCGCGGGTCAGGAACACGAACAGGCCGGTCTTCTGCGCCGCCTGCTGGAAGGCGGTGGCGACGTCGTTGAGCTCCTTGAACCCGGCGGTGGTGGTGATCGCGAACTGGATCGGCAGGCCGTTGCTGCCCGGCAGCGGCGCCGGCTGGAAGGCCACGCTCTGGGCCGCGGCGATCTTGGCGATGTCCTGCTGCATCAGGGTCTGCACCGTGCCGGCGGTGCGCTCGCGCTGGTCCCAGGGCTTCAGCACCTGGACCGCGATCGAGGTGCCGCTGCTGTCGATGCCGAGGGTGTGGTCGGTCTCGGGATAGGCCCGCATCGCCGCCGCCACCTGGTCGGAGTTCGAGGCCTTCAGCGCCAGGGTCGCCTGCGGCGGGTTGGTGGTCGAGACCAGCACGGCGCCCTGGTCCTCGTTCGGCGCCAGCTCGGTCTGCGCGTCGGCGTAGAGGAAGTAGATGCTGCCGAGCACGATGGCGGCGAAGACCATCGTCACCGGCACGGTGTTCAGGCTGCCGTGCAGCAGGCGCTGATACGGCCGCCTGATGCGCTCGAATCCGCGGTCGATGACATCGGTCAGCCGCTCCTCCCAGCCGCTGCGGTCGGCCAGGTGCGGCTTGAGGATGCGCGAGCACATCATCGGCGTCAGGGTCAGCGCCACCACCATCGAGACGGCGACGGCGCCGACCAGGGTGAAGGCGAATTCGGTGAACAGCGCGCCGGTCAGCCCGCCCTGGAAGCCGATCGGGACATACACGGCCACCAGCACCACGGTCATGGCGATGATCGGCCCGACCAGCTCGCGAGCCGCGTCGATGGCGGCCTTGAGCGGTGGCGCCCCCTCCTCGATGTGGCGGTTGACGTTCTCGACCACGATGATGGCGTCGTCGACCACCAGGCCGATCGCCAGCACCAGCGCCAGCAGGGTCAGCAGGTTGATGGAGAAGCCGAAGGCCAGCATCATCGCGAAGGTGCCGACCAGCGACAGCGGGATCGCCACGACTGGGATAAACACCGAGCGCGGCGAGCCGAGGAACAGGAACACCACCAGCACCACGATCACCAGCGCCTCGACCAGGCTGGTCACGACCTCGGTGATCGACGAGGTGACGAAGGCGCTGGAATCGTAGATCACCGTGGTGTGCAGCCCGCTGGGCAGCTGCGCCGCGATGCCCGGCATCGCCGCCTTCACCCCGGCGACGACGTCGAGCAGGTTGGCGGTCGGCGCCACCTGGATGCCCATCATGATGCCGGTGCGGCCGTCGACGGTGGACCGGCTCTCGTAGTCCTGCGAACCGAGCACGACCTGGCCGAGATCCTTCAGCCGGATCACGGCACCGTCCGACTGCTTGACCACCAGGTTGCGGAACTCCTCGACATCGTGCAGGTCGGTCGAGGCTGTCAGGGTGATCTGGGTGGCGTTGCCCTTGGTGGTGCCGATGCCGGAGACGGCGTTGTTGTTGCCGAGCGCGGTGTAGACGTCGGTGGCGGTCAGGCCGTAGCCGGCCAGCTTGTCGGGGTCGAGCCAGACGCGCAGCGCGAACACCTTCGGGCCCAGCAGCTCCGCCGTCTGCACCCCCTGCACCGCCTGCAGCTTCGGCTGCACCACGCGGGTCAGGTAGTCGGTGATCTGGTTGGCCGCCAAAACATCGCTGTAGAAGCCGATATACATGGCGTCGATGGTCTGGCCGACCGACAGCGTGATGGTCGGCTGCTGCGCCCCCGAGGGCAGCTGGTTCAGCACCGAGTTGACCTTGGTGTTGATCTCGGTGACCGCGGCGTCGGAGTTGTAGTTCAGCCGCAGGTTGACGGTGATGGTCGAGACGCCGCTGGTCGAGGTCGAGGTCATGTAGTCGATGCCGTTCGCCTGGGCGATGGCGTTCTCCATCGGCGTGGTGATGAAGCCGGCGATCACGTCCGGGTCGGCGCCGGAATAGGTCGTGGCCACGGTGACGACCGCGTTCTCGGTCTTCGGATACTGGCGCACCGCCAGCGAGGCGTAGGACTGATAGCCGAGGACCACGATCAGCAGGCTGACCACCAGCGCCAGCACCGGCCGGCGGATGAAGATGTCGGTGATGTTCATGGCCGCCTCAGCTCGGATCCGCCACGGACGGGTTCGGGTCGTTCGGCGGCGTCACGCTGTTGTTGACCGTGATCGGCGAGCCGTTCTGCAATTTCAGCTGGCCGGAGGTGACGACGGTGTCGCCCTCGGCCACGCCCTTGGCCACCGCGACCTGGTCGCCGCGGCTGCCGGCGGTGGTGACGAAGATCTGCTTCACGGTCTGGGCCGTCCCCTGCCCGGCCACGACATAGGCGATGTCGCCATAGGGGTTGGACACGATCGCCGTCGCCGGCAGGGTGACGTAGCGCTGCGGCGCGCCGACCGCGACCGCGGCCTTGCCGTACATGCCGGGCAGCAGGACATGGTCCGGGTTGGCGAAGCTGGCGCGGACCGTCAGGCTGCGGGTCGTGCTGTCGACCAGCGGGCTGATCGCGGTGATGGTGCCCTCGAAGCTTTGGCCCGGATAGCCGTCGACCGTCGCCGCCACCGCCTGCCCGACCTTGAGCTTGGCCAGGGCCTGCTGCGGCAGGGTGAAGTCGAACAGGATCGGGTCGAGCGACTGCAGGGTGACGATGGTGGTGCCGGCGCTCAGATACTGGCCGAGATCGACCTCGCGCACGCCGAGCCGGCCGGCGAAGGGCGCCTTGACCGTCTTCTTGTCGATCAGCGCCTGCTGCGCCGCCACCTGGGCCTGGGCCTGCTTCAGCGTGGCGAGGTCGCTGTCGACCGTGGCCTGGCTGACGCCCTGGGCCTTGAGCTGCTTCAGGTCGCGGTCATAGGTGACCTGGGCGTTCTCCGCCGCCGCCTGGTACTGCTGCAGCGTCGCCAGGTCCTCCTCGGCTCGCAGCTGCAGGAGCGGCGTGCCGGCGGCGACGTCCTGGCCGTCCTGAAAGCTGATCGCCTCGACGATGCCCGCCACCTCGGAGGACAGGGCGGCGCCGTTCACCGCGCGGAAGCTGCCCACCGCCTCCAGCCGCTCCTGCCAGTCGCTGGCGGTCGCGGTAGTGGTCGACACGGTCTGGGCGGGGTTGCTGCGGGCCGCGATCGCCTGGGCGATCATCCGGCTCTTGAAGGCCTGGAAGCCGAAGATGCCGCCCAGGATCACGCCGATCACGATCAGCATGACCACCATGCGGATGATCAGCGAAGCCGTTCTGCTCTTGGCCATGTCTCTATCCGTCAGTCGGGCAGGCTGGGGGTCGGCTGCTTGCGGCCGGCAGGAGTGTCGGTGCGGTTCCACCAGCCGCCGCCGAGCGCCTGGTACAGCGCCGCGGTGTCGCTGAGCCGCAGGGCCTGGGCCTGGATCCGGCTGATCCGGGCGTTCAAGAGGGCGGTCTGCGCGGTCAGCACCGTGGTGTAGGTGGTGGCGCCGGCCTGGTACTGGCTGCGGGCGATGCCGAGGCTGCGCTGGGCCGCCTGCTCCGCCGCCAGCTGCGCCTTCAGCGTGTCGGCGTCGTACTGGATCGCGTGCAGCGTGTCGGCGACGTCCTGGAACGCCGACAGCACGGTGCTGCGATACTGCGCCGCCGCCTGGTCGAAACCGGCCTCGGCGGCGCGCTTGTCGTGCAGCAGCGAGCCGCCGTCGAAGATCGTCTGCACCACCTTGCCGGCCAGGGACCAGGCGATGGTGCCGGGCGAGAACAGGTTGCCGAAGCTGTCGGCGCTGCTGCCGTAGCTGGCGCTGAGCGTGATCTGCGGCAGCATGTTGGCGATGGCGACGCCGATCTTGGCGCTGGCCGTCTGCAGCTGCGCCTCCGACGACCGGATGTCCGGCCGCTGCTCGACCAGCTTGGACGGCAGGCTGAGCGGCAGGTCGGCCGGCAGGGTCAGCCCGGACAGCTCGAAATCATCGCCGGAGATCTCGCTGGGGAAGCGGCCGAGATAGACGGCCAGCTGGTTGCGCTGCTGCGCCAGCTGCTTCTGCAGCGGCGGCAACAGCGCCTCGTCCTGCGCCACGGTCGCCTGCTGCGACGCCACATCGGCCTGCGAGATGCCGCCGAGCGAGAATTGCTGCTGCAGGATCGCCAGGAAGGCGCGCTCGGCCTTGATGATGTCCTCGGTGGCCTTGATCTGGGCCCGCAGCGAGGCCTCCTGGATCGCCGCCGTCACCACGTTGCTGCTGATGGTGAGATAGCTGGCCTCGAGCTGATAGCGCTGGTAATCGGCCGTGGCCTGCAGCGATTCGATGTTGCGCCTCGTACCGCCGAACACGTCGAGGTCGTAGGACACGTCGACCGAGGCGCCGGTGACGTTGTAGACCGAGGTCACGGTGCGCGAGCCGCCGGTGGTCGACACCGTGCTGTTGCCCTGCTCGCGCGTGGCGGAGCTGGAGCCGCTGACGGTCGGGAACAGCTCGCCCTGCCCGGCCGAGACGTTCTCCTGCGCCTGGCGCAGCGCCGCCTGGGCCGACTGGATGTCGGGATTGGCCTTCAGCGCCTCGGCCACCAGCCGGTTCAGCGGCTCGGACCGGAACACGCGCCACCAGTCGCCCGGGATGTCCCGGCCGTTCCGGATGGTCTGCGACGCGCCGCCCGGCACATTGGCCGAGGCGGTCTGCGCCAGCGGCGTGCCGGGCGTGTACTGGCCGACGCCCGGCGCGGCCGGACGCTCGAAATCGGGGCCGACCGCGCAGCCCGCCAGGACCAGGGCGAGCAGCGACGCGGTGCCCCGCAGAAGATGTGATCTCACGATGACCGATCAGTGTCGAGAAGAGGCAGAAACCATCGGGCCGGCCCGGTTGCGTGGGGGGAACACCGGGCCGGCCCGACCGGTCCGTCAGCCGGCGTGGGGCACCGGACGCTCGGCCGGGGGGCCGAAGCGCTGATCCTGCGGACCGGGACCAGGGAAGTGAGGCGGCGGCCCCATGGGCCGCTCCGCCTGCTGCAGCAGGGCGATCTGCTCCGGCGACAGCTTGTCGCGCAACGCCGTGATCGCCGATTTCAATGTCGCGGCCGCATCGGCCCGGGCGATCGCGGCATCGGCCAGACGCTCGGCCGGGGCGAAGGCCTCCGGGCCCTTGCCATCCGCCGGCGGCATGGGCGGACGCGGCGGCTCGGCCACGGCCAGGAGGGCGGTGGTGTAGTCGCGCCAGGCGTCGAGCTGGTCGGCGCGGATGCCGATCAAGGTCTCCAGCCCGGCCAGGTCGCGCGCCAGCTTCATCCGGACATCGGGCCGGCGACGCCAGCCGGGACCGGGCTGGTCCGGGCCGCCGGGACCGCTCAGACCGCCGGGACCCCATGGCATCGCATAAGACGGGGCGGAGTGGATCATGTTGGTGTTGACGGGGGCGTTGACCGGGTCGGCCAGGGCGGTGCCGCCCGGGCTCAGCACCGCGCCGAGGGTGAGACCGATGACACCGGCCGTCGCAACACCGATGATGGCGACAGTGGATTTCATCGATGACTCCTGTTGCTGTGAACGAGGCGAAGCTAGGAGCGCCGTGTTGCTGCCTTTCGTCCCCCCATTGCCGAATGTGGACCGCCAGAGGAAATTGATTGCCCAACGTTGCCGCCCGGCCGCCGGCAATACTTCGTTGCAGAAAATCCGTCGCCTGCCGCCTCCAGTGCCGTAAAGATCACGACAACAGCCTTGGCGTCTTCCCGATCGATGCAGACTTCTCCCCATATCCTTGTCGTCGACGACGATCCCGAGATCCGTCGTCTGCTCGGCCGCTATCTCGACGGCCAGAACTTCCGGGTCAGCCTGGCCGCCGACCGGCGCGAATGCGAGGAACGGCTGGCGGCGGGCCGGATCGACCTGCTGGTGCTCGACGTCATGCTGCCCGACGGCTCGGGGCTCGAGATCTGCCGCGAGCTGAGCCGGCGCAAGCCGCATCTGCCGGTCATCCTGCTGACCGCGCTGAAGGAGGATGTCGACCGCATCATCGGGCTGGAGATCGGCGCCGACGACTATCTCGGCAAGCCGTTCAACCCGCGCGAGCTGGTGGCGCGGATCCGGGCCGTGCTGCGCCGGACCGGGGCGACGGTGCCGGAGGAGGCCGCGCCGCTGGGCCGCTATCGCTTCGCCAACTTCACCGCCGATCCGGCCACCCGACGCATCTTCGACGACGCCAACGAGGAGGTGGTCCTGACCGGCGCCGAGTTCGAGCTGCTGCTGGCCTTCCTGGAACGGCCGGGCCGGATCCTGTCGCGCGACCAGCTGCTGGACCTGACCCAGGGCCGCGAGGCGGAGCCGCTGGACCGGTCGATCGACGTGCTGGTCAGCCGGCTGCGCCGCAAGCTGGGCGACGGCGGCCGGTTCCAGCTGTTCAAGACGGTGCGCAACGGCGGCTACCAGCTCGCCGTGTCGGTCGAGCAGATCGGGGCACCGGCGTGAACACGCTGCGCGCCCGCATCATCCTGCTGCTGGCGGTCTCCATCATCGCCGTGGTCGGCATCGCCAGCTTCGTCGCCCTGCTGCTGCTGCGCGAGCCCTCGCCGACCCGCACCATCGATCCCTTCGTGCGGCAGATCCGGCTGATCGCCGACCTGGTCGAGAACGGCATCGGGCCGGTCGACAACCCCGGGCGGGCGGCCGATTTCGAGCTGCACCCGATGCCGGCGCCGGGCAAGCCGGACCAGCGCGGGATGGACCTGCTGCGGGACGCCATGCGCAACGCCGGCAACGCCTTGCCCATGCTCATCTCCCGGCAGAGCCCCGAAGAGCCGCAGATCCTGTCGGTGCAGATCGATCCGCGCCGCTGGCTGTGGCTGCCGATGCCCGACCTGCCGGTTCCGCAGGGCGTGCCGACGGCCTTCGCCGGCTGGATGCTGCTGCTGGTGCTCGGCGCGATCGGCATCGCCGCGGTCGCCGCCGACCGGGTGATCCGGCCGCTGGCGCTACTGGAGGGCACCATCGCCCGGATCGGGCCGGACGGCACCCTGCCCGAGCTGCCGGAGACCGGCTCGGCCGAGATGAAGACCACGGCGCGGACGCTGAACCGCCTGTCGGCCCGGCTGCGCGCGGCGATGGAAAGCCGGATGCGCCTGGTCGCCGCCGCCGGCCACGACCTGCGCACGCCGATGACCCGGATGCGGCTGCGCGCCGAGTTCCTGCCGGAGGAGGAGCGCGAATCCTGGCTGAAGGACCTCGACGAGCTGGACCGCATCGCCGACAGCGCCATCCGGCTGGTGCGCGAGGAAGTCGAGGGCGACGATTCCGAGCCGGTGCGCCTCGACCGGCTGGTCGAGACCGTCAGCACCGAGCTGGCCGAGCAGGGGCTGCCGGTGGTCCTGCTGCGGGTCGAGCCGGCCTCGGTCAAGGCCGGGCCGCTGGCACTGAAGCGGGCGCTGCGCAACCTGGTGATCAACGCCGCCACCCATGGCAAGGGGGCCGAGGTGGCGCTGGACGCGGCCCGCGGCGAGGGCCAGGGCGAGGCCCGCATCACCATCACCGACCGCGGCCCGGGGATCCCGCCGGATCTGCTGGCTCAGGTGTTCGAGCCGTTCTTCCGGGTCGACCCGGCCCGGCGCCAGACCGTGCCGGGCGCCGGGCTGGGCCTGGCCATCGCCAAGGAGATCATCGACCGAACCGGCGGCCGGATCGAGATCGCCAACCGGCCCGACGGCGGCCTGGTCCAGATGGTGACGCTGCCGCTGAAGGACGCGGCGGGGTGAGGCACAAGCCCCGAACCGCCTGGGACGAAGGCTTCTTCTGAGACGAAGCCTGCTCGACGGCACGGTCCGCTCCCCCTCACCCTCCCGCCGCCGACGCGGCGGGCCCCTCCCTCTCCCCGAGGAGAGGGGAATAAGAGCCACGCCCTCTACACCTCTCCCTCGGGGAGAGGTCGAAATCGCGCCAGCGATTTCGGGTGAGGGGGTGGCCCCGGCCCCGCAAGGCTGCTCCCGGTCCTTCGCCGCCCTCCCCGCCTCTTGCAGCCGCTAGGATGGCCTACCCCGACTCGCGCGGGGTGGGAGGATGCGCCAACAAATGACCCTGACCCAGTCCGAGATCCGCACCATCGTGCTCGGCGCCCTGCTGGCGCTGTTCCTGTCGGCGCTCGACCAGACCATCGTCGCCACCGCCCTGCCCTCGATCGGGCGCGAGCTCGGCGATTTCGAGCTGATCTCCTGGGTCGTCACCGCCTATCTGCTGACCTCGACCTGCGCCACGCCGATCCTCGGCAAGCTCAGCGACCTGTATGGCCGCCGGCTGATGCTGCTGGGCTGCCTGGTGCTGTTCCTGGTCGCCTCGGCGCTGTGCGCCCTGTCCACCACGATGACCATGCTGATCGCGGCCCGGGCGCTGCAGGGCGTCGGCGGCGGCGGCCTGCTGACTCTGGCGCAGACCGTGATCGCCGATGTGGTGGCGCCGCGCGAGCGCGGCCGCTACGCCGCCTATTTCGCCACGGTCTGGGCCGGCTCGGCCCTGATCGGCCCGACCCTCGGCGGCGCCCTGACCCAATATGCCGGCTGGCCCTGGATCTTCTGGATCAACCTGCCGCTCGGCCTGCTGGCGCTCGGCATCGTCGACCGGGCGCTGCGCAAGCTGCCGGTGCGGCGGGTCAAGGCGAAGATCGATTTCGTCTCGATCGCCCTCCTCACCCTCGGCACCGTGGCGCTGCTGCTCGGCCTGTCCTGGGGCGGCACGGCCTTCCCCTGGGCCTCGCTGCCGATCGCCGCGGCCGCGGCGGTGGCGGTCGCCGGCGGCTGGCTGTTCTTCCGCCGCCAGGGCCGGGTCGAGCAGCCGATCCTGCCGCCGCGCTTCCTCGGCGACGCCGTGATCGGGCCGGTGCTGCTGTCGGTCTTCCTCGCCTTCGGCGGCTATCTGGTGCTGGCGGTGCTGGCCCCGACCTATCTGCAGGTGGCGCTGCAGGCCAGCACCGGCGAGGTCGGGCTGCTGATGATCCCGCTGATGGTCTCGACCACCGTCACCGCCTCGCTATGCGGCCGTTCCATCACCCGCACCGGCACCTATCGCCGGCCGCCGATGCTGGGGCTGCCGGTGGCGATCGTGGCGGCGCTGGTGCTGGCGGCGATGGCGACCCACGCCACGCCGCTGATCGCCTCCGGCCTGCTGATGATCATCGGGCTCGGTGTCGGCCCGATCTTCCCGGCCAGCATGGTGGCGTCGCAGAACGCCGCGGCGATCCGCGACCTCGGCGCGGTGACCGGGGCCGTCGGCTTCTCCCGCGCCCTCGGCGGGGCCATCCTGGTCGCCGCCGGGTCGGCCCTGGTGCTGGGGCTGATCGTGGCCTGGAGCCCGTCGGTCGCCTCGGTCTCGGGGCTGGAGGAGCTGGTACGCCGGCCGCTGGGCGAGGCCGAGCGTGTCGCCATCGCCCGCGCCTTCGCCGTGCTGTTCGCGGCGGTGGCGGCGGTGTTCGCGCTCAGCCTCCTGATCTATCTGCGGGTGGAGCAGCGGCCGCTGCGCACGCAGACCCATGGTGGCGCCGAGGGCGGGGCCGGCTAGCGCCGTTCCCAGATCGGCTCGGCGGCGAAGCGTTCGACCAGGAAGTCCACCACCGCGCGCACCTTGGGCGCGAGGTTGCGGTTGTGCGGCCAGACGGCGTAGATCGCGCCGAACGGGTTTTCGTAGTCGGTCAGCAGCGGCACCAGGCGCCCGGCAGCGATGTCCGGGCCGACGATGAAGTCCGGCGACAGCGCCAGCCCGGCGCCGGCCCGCAGCGCCGCCAGGGTGACCTCGGCGTTGTTGGCGCGCAGCCGGCCGTCAACCCGCACCGTCTCCAGCCGTCCGTCCGGGCCGACGAACTCCCATTCGTTCTGGTCGGTGGCGTAGCTGTAGAGGATGCAGTCGTGCTGCAGCAGCTCGGCCGGGGTGCGCGGCACGCCGCGGCGTGCGAGATAGGACGGCGCGGCGCAGACCAGCCGCCGGCACGAGGCGATGCGCCGGGCCACCAGGCTGGAATCCTGCAGCCGGGTGATGCGGATCACCAGGTCGAAGCCCTCGGCCACGACATCGACGAAGCGGTCCTCGAACAGCGCCTCGATCCGCAGCTCCGGCCAGCGCGCCAGCATCTCCGGCACCAGCGGCGCCAGGTATTCCCGGCCGAAGCTGGCCGGCGCGTTCAGCCGCAGCACGCCGCGCGGCTCGGCGGAGAGATGGGTGATCGCCCGCTCCGCCTCCTCCACCTCGCGGGCGACGCGGAGGCAGCGTTCGTAGAAATCCTGCCCGGCATCGGTCGGGCTGAGGGTGCGGGTGGTGCGGTTCAGCAGCCGGGCGCCGAGCCGGTCCTCCAGCTTCGCGATCTGCTTGCTGACCGCCGATTTCGACAGGCCGAGCCGCGCCGCCGCGGCCGAGAAGCTGCGGCTGTCGACGACCTGGGCGAAGACGATCATGGCACCGGGCATGTCCATGACCGGCAAGGTCTATGAGGCGAAGCGCAGGGTCAACGATGGAGCGGCCGGAGCGCAGCGGCACGAACCGGTGCCGGGCAATGTCCTTCTTCTCTAGCCGTTTGTTATTGCAAGATTTTTTCCTTGAAATAACGAAGCCTCCTTCCCATGTGGAGGTCACGCTGGTTGCCTGCCCTGCCGGGACCGGCGGTCCTGAGGGGGCTCCGGCTCTCCGGACCTTCCTCAGCCCATGTTGCTCATGTCGAGGATATGGAAGGAGGACCCGATGATGCGTGATCTGATTCCTTGGGGCCGCGGCCGCTCGGTCGAGCCCTATCGCGACGAGGGCAGCCCGCTGCTGTCGTTGCATCGCGAAATGAACCGTCTGTTCGACGATGCCTTCCGCGGCTTCGGTTCGCCACTGCTGTTCGGCCGCGGGGCCGGCTGGCCCAACCTGGAGCTGGCAGAAACCGACAAGGCCGTGGCCGTGTCGGTGGAGATTCCCGGCCTGGACGAGAAAGATGTCGAGGTGACGCTCGCCGACGGCATCCTGACCATTCGCGGCGAGAAGAAGTCCGAGGTCGAGGACAAGCAGCGCCAATTCAGCGAGCGCAGCTATGGCCGCTTCGAGCGGCAGGTCGCGATCGGACGTGAGGTCGACGAGGACAAGATCGAGGCGTCGTTCAAGAACGGCGTCCTGACTGTCACCCTGCCGAAGACCGAGCGCGCCCAGAGCAAGGCGCGCCGCATCGCCATCAATGGCGGCGGCGCGAAGACGGCGGCCTGATCGGCCGATAACGGCAAGCGCTGGGCGGTTCGCGCCGCCCGGCGCTTTTTCATGCGCGCTCCGCCGCCTGCCGCACCACCACGACGGTCTCGTATCGGCCGCGGGCCAGCGGCGAGCCTATCAACGCTCCTGCCGCGCCAGAGTGCCGATGTAGTCGCTCAGCGTCACCGATCCGCGCACGGGGTCGTCCGGCATCTCGAAGCCGCCGTCGATGCCGGTCGCGGTCATCCGGGCGTAGGATCGCGCGGCGGGCTCGGAGAAGCCGAGGCCGCGGAAGGTCTCCTGCCATTCGTCGCGCGGGATCTCCTGCACCTCGACCGGTCGGCCGAGCGCCTCCGCGAAGGCGGCCGCCACATCGGTGGCGGAATAGCGCTCCGGCCCCTCGACATAATGCAGGCCGGTCCGCTCCACCGGCTCGGTCAGCCATCGCGCGGCCGCGCGGCCGAGATCCTCCGGGGCGACCATCGGGATCCTGAGCCCGGCCGGCAGCATGCTCGGCAGGACGCCGCTCTCGCGCACCGCTTCGAGCGACGACGCCCAATTGCTCATATAGTAGCCGGCGCGCTGGATCGTGGCCGGGATCGGTTGCGCCTTCAGCCCCTGCTCGAACCCATGCAGCACGGTGAGGTCGCCGACACGCTCGCCCGGCTGCGCGCCATAGGTCGATTCGGCCACCACCTTCTCCAGGCCGGATCCGTCGAGCGCCGCGAGGATGCAGCGCACCGTCTCGCGTTCCTCGACATCCGTGTCGGTCGAGACATCCGCCGGCGGGTTGAGCAGGAAGGCGCGCCTGCCCCAGCGGAACACGGCCCGCAGGCGCTCGACGTCATGCACGTCCGCGACCGCCGCCCCGGCGCCGCGCCGCTCCCAGCTCTCGGCCTGGGCGGCGCTGCGGGTGACGATGGTGACCGGCTGCCCCTGGTCGAGAAGCGCCTGCGCCGCGGCCGAGCCGACATGGCCGGTGCCGCCGAGGATGATGAACATGCATCCCTCCCGTGCCGTTCATCGAAGGGACAAGCGATCCGGCCGTCCGGTTCCGTCAGGCACGCTGCGCCGCCGCCTGCTGCAGCGCCGCGACGGTCTCGCGCAGGCCGCGGGCCAGCGGCTTGTCGCGGCGCAGCACCAGGCCGAGCCGGCGGTGCAGCCGCGGCGACAGCGGATGGACGGCCAGGCCCGGCGCCTGCTGCACCGCCATCGAGGGCAGGATGGCGCAGCCAAGGCCGGCGCCGACCAGCTCCTTGATGGCCTCGACGCTGCCCAGCTCCATCACCGGCTTCAGGCTGATCCCGGCGCGGGCGAACCAGTCGTCGACGATCCGCCGGGTGTGGCCGCCGGGCTCATAGGCCACCACCGGCCGGCCGGCCAGCGCCGCCGGGGTCACCGCCGCCGGCAGGTCGTCGGCCTCGGCCGGGGCGACGGCGACGAACTCCTCCGCCATCAGCGGCGTCACGGCGAAGGCGCGGCCCGGCGCCGGCAGGGTGACCAGGCCGAGGTCGAGCGCGTTCTCCTCCAGCAGGCGCAGGATGCCGGCGGTATTGCCGGTCGAGACCACGATCTCGAGCGACGGCAGGCGGCGGCGCAGCGCCCGCAGCACCGGCGGCAGCAGGTAGATGCAGGCGGTCGAGCCGGTGCCGAGCCGCACCCGCCCGGCCGCGCCGCCGGCATGCTCCGCCATCGCCTCGACCGCGGCCGCGACCTCGGCCTCGATCCGCCCGGCATGGAGCAGCAGGTCCCGCCCGGCCGCGGTCGGCGTCGCCCGCCGCCCGACCCGCTCGATCAGCCGCACACCGAGCCGGGTCTCGAGCTGCCGGATCTGCAGGCTGACCGCCGGCTGGGTCAGGTTCAGCCGGGCCGCGGCGCCGGAGAAGCTGCTGGCCCGGATCACCTCGGCGAAGGTCCGCAGCTGGTCGAGGCTGAGCCCGCGCATCTCAAAGAATTCCTTATGCTCTGCATTGGATATCGAAATTTCCCTTATCCGTCACCAAAGCGCAATCTCGGCCCGTCCCCACCACGGCCTTCCGATGCCTTGCCCCCCGATGTCCGAGATGCTGCACTGGCTCGCCGCCTCGCCGCAGTCCCGCCGCCGCCAGCTCGAGCTGCTGCGCGAGCTGGACGACCGGCGCCTGGCCGATCTCGGCATCCGCCGCGGCGAGGCGCTGCGCGGACGCCGCGACCCAGACCGAAAGACCGAAGCGACCATGCCCGACCGTCCCCCCGCCTCCCCGATCATCATCCGCGATGCGGCGGAAGCGGACCTGCCTGCGGTGCAGGTGATCTATGCCCGCCACGTGCTGCACGGCCTGGCCAGCTTCGAGGAGGTGCCGCCCGGGACGGCGGAGCTGGCGGCCCGGCGGGCGGCGGTGCTGGCCCAGGGCCTGCCCTATCTGGCGGCCGAGATCGAGGGCCGGCTGGTCGGCTACGCCTATGCCGGCGCCTACCGGCCGCGCCCAGCCTATCGCCACACCATCGAGGATTCGGTCTATGTCGCCGACGGCCAGGCCGGCCGCGGCATCGGCCGGGCGCTGCTGGCCGGGCTGATCGAGCGCTGCGAGGCCGGCCCCTGGCGGCAGATGGTGGCGGTGATCGGCGACAGCGGCAACACCGCCTCGATCGCGCTGCACGAGGCGCTCGGCTTCAGCCGGGTCGGCACCTTCCGGTCGATCGGCTTCAAGTTCGGCCGCTGGGTCGACACCGTGCTGATGCAGCGGGCGCTCGGCCCGGGCGACACGGTTCCACCCACGCCATGGCCAGGCGCGTGATCCGCCGCGGCACCGTCCTCGGCCTCGGCCTGGCGCAGCTGGTCAGCTGGGGCACCACCTACTACCTGATCGGCGGCTTCGGCCCGCGGATCATCGCCGAGACCGGCTGGAGCCACACGCTGGTGCATGGCGGCTTCTCCGCCGCGCTGCTCGTGATGGGGCTGTCCTCCGCCTGGGTCGGGCGGCTGATCGACCGCCGCGGCGGCCGCTTCGTGATGACGGCGGGGTCGGTGCTGTCGGCGCTGGGCTGCGCCGGCCTCGCCTTGGCCCGGGATCCGGCTTCCTACTACGCCGCCTGGCTGGTGCTGGGCCTGGCGATGCGCTGCACCCTGTATGACGCCGCCTTCGCCGCGCTGGCGCGGATCGGCGGGGCGGGGGCGCGCCGGCCGATGGCGCAGATCACGCTGCTCGGCGGCCTGGCCTCCACCGCCTTCTGGCCGATCGGCGAGCAGCTGGCCGCCGCCTTCGGCTGGCGCGGCGCGGTCTTCGCCTATGCCGGCTTCGCCCTGCTGACCATCCCGCTGCATCTGGCCCTGCCCGCCGGCCGCAGCGGCGAGCGCGTCCGCAACGCGGCGCCGGCGCCCTCGCCCGGGACCCGGCGGGAGCCCTGGATCGCCGGCGCGCTCTATGCCCTGATCGTGACCCTGACCAATGCGCTGAACGCCGGCATGTCGGCGCATATGATCGGCATCCTGGCCGGGCTGGGCCTGGCAGCGCCGGTCGCGGTCTGGATCGCGACGTTGCGCGGCATCGGCCAGTCCGGCGCCCGGCTGGCGGAGGTGCTGTTCGGCGGCGGGCTGTCACCGCCGGCGCTGACCCTGGCGGCCTCGGCCGTGCTGCCGGTCTGCTTCCTGGCCGGGCTGTGGAGCGGCGTGGTCCCGGCGGCGGCGATCGCCTTCGCCTTCCTGTACGGCGCCGGCAACGGCCTGTTGACCATCACCCGCGGCACGCTGCCTTTGGTGCTGTTCGACCCGCGCCGCTACGGCGCCATCGCCGGGCGGCTGCTGGTGCCGGGCTTCCTGTGCTCGGCGGCGGCGCCGATCGCCTATGCCGCAGTGATCGAAAGGCTGGGCGAGGCCGCGGCGCTGTGGCTGTCCGCCGCGCTGGCCGTCGTCACCCTGGGCGCAGCGGCTGCGCTGTGCGCGGTGATCCGAACCGACCGGGCGGCGCCGGTGTCAGGCCCTTAGGCCGAATTGGCCCAGTAGGATTCGCGGCGGTCGACCACCAGGTCGCCGCGCCCGCTGTGGCCGGCATCCTTGCGGCCACCCTTGACGTGGTCCATGAAGCGGCCGAGGCGCGAATTGATCAGCACGTGCTTGGCCCGCGCGCCGATGCCCTCGGCGATGTCGTAGGAGCGGTGGCCGGCCTGCTCGATCTGCCGGCGGACGACGTCGAACAGATAGGCGTCGTGGAACTCATACTCGCGGAACAGCTCGTCCTCGGTGTACAGCCGCTCGAACGCCGCCAGCATCTGCTGCGTCGCCGGGTGGCGGAGATTGTAGGCGATGAAGCCGCATTCGGTGTAGGTCGGCCGCTGCAGGCAGCCGACGAAGCAGTCCGGTGGGACGAAGCTTTCCAGCTCCTGCCGGGTCGGCCCGGCGAAGAACAGGCTGTCGGCGTCGACCCAGATCAGCACGTCGCTGTCGCAGGTCTTGGCGGCGTGGAAGATGGCGAAGGCCTTGTGGGCGAAGCGCACCGCGTCCCAGCGGAAGCCGGCGCCCCAGTTGCGCTCGCCCAGCTTGATCCGGTTCTTGTAGGGGTTGCGCGACAGGCGGAAGCGGTAGCGCTGGGTCTGGCCATGCGCCAGCGGGTTGTCGGCGTGCCGGCGCTTGAACGCCATCAGGTCCGGGCAGCTCCTGACCAGGTCGCGCACGGTGACCCGGTCGCTCCGCACCTCGGGCACGAAGTTCTCGCGATAGAGGATCAGGGGGATGTCGTCCGGCCAGTGCCGATCGAAGGTTTCGATCATGCGGCGGCCGTATTCGGCGTAGCCGTCGGCGTGGCAGGTGGTGACGACTGAGAAGGTCCGCATGGGCTGACTCGGATGACGCAGGACTGTCATCGACTGGGGATTGCACGGGATCATCGGGCTCGAAACGTGTGGGGACGCACAGCGTTCCCGAGCCTCTGCGGTGCAGGCACCATAGCCGGTGATGTGGGTCAGGCGAAGTTACCGTTTCGTAACCGGAAGTTTCCGGCCGGCCGCGGATTTTCAGACGGCGGCGGCGCTACGCCGCCGTCCCGGCGGGGCTGGCCCTGCGCGCATTTGTCACGACGGAATCGAGCAGCCCGGGGAACATCCGGTCCAGGTCGTCGCGCCGCAGCGATATGAAGCGCTGCGTGCCCTCGATCCGCGTCCGGGTGACGCCGGCCTCGCGCAGCTTGGCATAGTGGTAGGACAGGGCGGTCTTGGTGGCGCCGTCGCCGAAGCTGCTGCAGGAGACCTCGCCCACCTCCGCCAGCGTCGCCACGATCCCCAGCCGGGTCGGATCGCTGAGCGCGGCCAGGATGGTGACGAGGTCGAGCTGGTCGCGATCGGGATGAAAAGGCGGGCGCATGGCCTGAGATCTAATTGATCCGGCGCAGCGTTTCAATGTTCAATGAATTTTGAACAATCGGCTTGACGACCGGGCCGTGGGACGAGGTATGGTTCAAAAATCATTGAACAATGGAACATGGGTCGATGCCCGCCTCCCTGGTCTGGCTCGCGATCGGCGCTTTCGCCATCGGCACCGAAGGCCTGATGATCGCCGGCCTCCTGCCCGCGATCGCCGCGGATTTCCACAGCTCCGTCGCCACCGCCGGACAGCTGATCACGATCTTCGCCCTGGCCTATGCCGTCGGCTCGCCGATCCTGTCGGCGCTGTGCGGCGGCCTCGACCGGCGCCGGCTGCTGATGGCCGCCCTCCTCGCCTTCGCCCTGGCCAATCTGCTGGCGGCGCTGACCGAGAGCCTGTGGCAGCTGGTCGCCGCCCGGGTGCTGCTGGCGCTCAGCGCCGGGCTGTTCATGCCGACCGCCTATGCCGTGGCGGCATCGCTGGTGCCGCCCGAGCGGCGCGGCCGGGCCATCGCCACCGTGACCAGCGGCATGACCATCGCCACCGCGCTGGGGGTGCCGCTCGGCGCCTGGATCGGCAACCACGCCGACTGGCGGTCGACCTTCCTGATCGTCGCCGGCCTCAGCCTGGCCGGGGTGGCGGGCTTGCGCTTCGGCCTGCCGGCCAGGCTGCCGCTCGGCGCCTCCACCCTGGCCGAGCGGCTGGCCGTGGCCCGCCGGCCGGCGGTGCTGCAGGCGCTGATCGTGACCTTCTTCTGGATCGCCGCGGCCTTCGTTCTCTACACCTTCATCGCGCCCTATCTCGAGCACACGGCCGGGATCGGCCCGGACGGCGTCACCGCCATGCTGTTCCTGTTCGGCATCGGCTCCGCGGTCGGCAACGCCCTCGGTGGTCAGTTGACCGACCGGATCGGCCCGGCCCGGCTGCAGCTCGGCGCCCTCGCGGTCCTGACCCTGGCCCTGGCCGGCCTGTCCGCCGCCACCGCCCTGCCTAGCGCGCAGGCGCTGATCGCCATCGTGCCGCTGATGCTGGTCTGGAGCATCGCCGGCTGGGCCTTCCACCCGGCGCAGACGACGCGGCTGATCCGGCTGGCGCCGGAGGTCGGGATGATCGCGGCGTCGCTCAACTCCTCGGCGCTGTATGCCGGCATCGCCTTCGGCTCGGCGCTCGGGACCGTGACGCTCGAGCGGGGCGGCGTCACCGCGCTCGGCTGGGTCGGCGCGCTGTCCGCGGCGATCGCCCTGGCCCTGCTGGCGGCGACGGCGCGGCGCCGGGCGGCGAGCGCGCAGCCGGCTTAGTCGAGCATCGATCGTCGCCTCCCAGGAAACAATCCTGTGCCGGATCGGCGGGTTATCCCGCCCCGCCCTGAGGGCTACCTTTCAGCCGCAGCACTGGCTGCCAGCCCGAAGGGAAAGATCCGATGACGAAGGTCCTGGTCCTCTACTACAGCTCCTACGGCCATATCGAGACCATGGCGACGGCCGTTGCCGAAGGCGTGCGCGAGGCCGGCGGCGAGGCCACCATCAAGCGCGTGCCCGAGCTGGTGCCGGAAGAGGTCGCCCGCTCCTCGCACTTCAAGCTCGACCAGGCGGCGCCGATCGCCACCATCGACGAGCTGCCCGACTACGACGCCGTGATCTTCGGCGTGCCGACCCGCTTCGGCATGATGGCGGCGCAGATGCGGAACTTCCTCGACCAGGCCGGCGGCCTGTGGATGAAGGGCGCCCTGATCGGCAAGGTCGGCAGCGTCTTCGCCTCGAGCGCGACCCAGCATGGCGGCCAGGAGGCGACGATCCTCAGCTTCCATACCTTCCTGCTGCACCAGGGCATGGTGGTGGTCGGCCTGCCCTACTCCTTCCAGGGTCAGATGACGCTGGACGAGATCACCGGCGGGTCGCCCTACGGCGCCACCACCATCGCCGGCGGCCAGGGCCAGCGCCAGCCAAGCGCCAATGAGCTCGCCGGCGCCCGTTTCCAGGGCGCGCATGTGACCAAGATCGCCTCGAAGCTCAGGGGCTGACACCGCAATCCCTACCCGCCGTTTCACCACCCCGTCATCCCGGGCGCGGCGCAGCACGGAGTGATGCGCTGCAGACCCGGGATCTCGTCGGGTCCGTGCCGAGATCCCGTGTCTGCGCAGCAGCGCTTCGCGCCGCAGCGCGCACGGGATGACGATCTATTGGTGGGTCGGAGTCACTATGTTAGCGCCGCCGGGATCCCCGGCGGCCGATGGAGGACGCGATGGGCCTGCTGATCGAGGGTCGCTGGACCGACCAGTGGTACGACACCAAATCGACCGGCGGGCGCTTCGTGCGGCAGGACAGCGCCTTCCGCAGCACGGTGACGGCCGATGGCAGCTCCGGCTTCAAGGCAGAGCCCGGCCGTTATCACCTCTATGTCTGCTACGCCTGCCCCTGGGCGCACCGCACCCTGATCGTGCGCGCGCTGAAGGGGCTGGAGGACGTGATCTCGGTCGATGTGGTCGACCCGTTCATGGGCGCCCAGGGCTGGACCTTCGCCGACATCCGCACCGGCGTGCGGTCGCCCGGCGCCACCGGCGACCGGGTCAACAGCAAAGCCGCCCTGCACGAGGTCTACGCCATGGCCAAGCCGGACTATACCGGCCGGGTCACGGTGCCGGTGCTGTGGGACAAGGAGACCCGCAGCATCGTCAACAACGAATCGGCCGAGATCATCCGGATGCTGAACTCGGCATTCGATGAATTCACCGATCGCTCGGTCGATCTATCGCCCGCCGCGCTGCTGCCCGAGATCGACGCGATCAACGCCGAGGTCTACGACCGGGTGAACAACGGCGTCTACAAGGCCGGCTTCGCCACCGACCAGGCCGTCTACGAGGAGGCGGTGACCCGGCTGTTCGAGATGCTGGACCGGCTGGAGACGCATCTGTCGGCGCATCGCTGGCTGGTCGGCGACCGGCTGACCGAGGCCGACATCCGGCTGTTCACCACGCTGCTGCGCTTCGACCCGGTCTATCACGGCCACTTCAAGTGCAACCTGCGGCCGCTGCACGAATACCCGGCGCTGTGGGGCTTCACCCGCGAGATCGCGCAACTGCCGGGCGTGGCCGCGACGATCGAGATGACGCATATCAAGCGGCACTATTACGAGAGCCACCACACCATCAACCCGACCGGCATCGTGCCGAAGGGCCCGGTGCTGGACCTGGCCGCGCCGCATGGACGGGAGCGGCTGCCGGAGGCGCGCTGAGCGGGCCTCCGCTTCGCCTCGGGTCAGCCTTCCGCGGCCAGGAACCGCAGGATCGCCTCGGTCACCGCGTTCGGGGCCTCGCGCTGGGGGAAATGGCCGATGCCGGGCAGCACGGCGCGCTCGTAGCGGTCGCGGAAGAACCTCTCCTTCCCGGCCGAGGTTGAGGGGTCGTTGCACGGGTCGGAGCCGCCGTGCAGGACCAGGGTCGGCACCGCGATCTCCGGGCTTCCGGCCAGCCGCGCCTCGAGCTCATCGTAGCGCGGGTCGCGCGGCGCCAGGCCCCAGCGCACGCGGTAGGAGTGCAGCACCACCTCGGCCCAGTCCGGATTGTCGAAGGCGGCGGCGGTCTCGTCGAACTCCTCGTCCGACAGCTCCCAGTCCGGCGTCCAGTTCGACCAGATGTGGCGGGTGAAGCCGCGGCGGTCGTCGCGCACCAGATCGGCGCCGCGGTCGAGCGCCATGTACCAGTGGTACCAATAGTTCTGGACCTGGGTCAGCTCGAGCGGCTGGTCCGGCGCGTTGGTGCCCCAGCCGACCGACAGGGCGATGCAGTGCGACACCCGCTCCGGCGCCAGGGCGCTGGCGATATAGGCGGCGCGGGCGCCCCAGTCATGCCCGACCACGGCGAAGCGATCGAGATCCAGCGCATCGGCGAAGTCGAGCACGTCCTGTCCCAACGCCACGAGCTGGCCCGAGCGCATGATGTCGGCATCGCGGAAACCGGTGCCGCCGAAGCCGCGCAGATTCGGCACCAGGGTGCGGAACCCGACCTCGTGCAGCACCGGCAGGACCCGGTCCCAGGTGCGGAGATGGTCCGGCCAGCCATGCAGCAGCACCAGCGGCGGGCCGTCGCCCGGCCCCGAATCCTCATAGGCGATGCGCAGCAGCTCGGTGTCGACGGACAACGCGGCCCGGGTCACGGCTTTCTCCCTCATTCCTTCACGGCGCCGGTCATGCTGGAGACGTAGTGCTCGACGAAGAAGGAATACAGCAGCACCACGGGCAGCGATCCCAGCAGGGCGCCGGCCATCAGGGCGCCCCACTGGTAGGTGTCGCCCTGCACCAGCTCGGTCAAGACCCCGACCGGCACGGTCTTGCGCTCGGAATCCGAGATGAAGGTCAGGGCGTAGATGAACTCGTTCCAGGACAGGGTGAAGGCGAAGATCCCGGCCGAGATCAGCCCGGGCACGGCCAGCGGCAGGGTGATGCGGCGCAGGATCTGCAGCCGCGAGGCGCCGTCGATGATGGCGCATTCCTCCAGCTCGAACGGGATCGAGCGGAAATAGCCCATCAGCAGCCAGGTGCAGAACGGCACCAGGAAGGTCGGGTAGGTCAGGATCAGCGCCCATTGGCTGTTCAAGAGGCCGAGCTGGCCGAGCTGGACCGCCAGCGGGATGAACAGGATCGAGGGCGGCACCAGATAGGCCAGGAAGATGGCGAGGCCGACGATGCGCGCCCCGGTGAAGCGCAGCCGCTCGATCGCATAGGCGGCGAGGACGGAGCAGACCAGGGCCAGCACGGTCGACCCGACCGCGATCACCATCGTGTTCCACAACCAGTTGGGATACGAGGTCTCGAACAGCAGGAACCGGATGTGCCGCAGCGTCGGCTCGGCCACCCAGAGCGGGTTGAAGTCCTTGTAGTTGTAGAGCTCGGCGTTCGATTTCACCGAGGTGACCGCCATCCAGTAGAACGGGAACAGCAGCACGAAGACGAACACCGCCAGGGGCAGGTAGACCGTCACCACACGGCGCGGCAGCCGCTCCAGATAGCCCATGCCGCCTTCGTCGGCGATCCCGTCGCTCTTGATCGCCATCAGTCGCGTCCTCCCTGCTGCCAGCGCTGCCGCTGCAGGCCGAAATAGCTGAACATCACCGCCGCCAGCAGGAACGGGATCATCGCCGAGGCGATCGCCGCCCCCTCGCCCAGCTGGCCGCCGGGGATGGCGCGCTGGAACGACAGCGTCGCCATCAGATGGGTCGCGTTCAGCGGACCGCCGCGGGTCAGCACATAGATCAGCTGGAAGTCGGTGAAGGTGAACAGCACCGAGAAGGTCATCACCACCGCGATGATCGGCGACAGCATCGGCAGGGTGATCCAGCGGAAGCGCTGCCAGTTGCTGGCGCCGTCCAGCACCGCCGCCTCGTACAGCGATTGCGGTATGGTCTGCAGCCCGGCCAGCAGCGTGATGGCGACGAAGGGGATGCCGCGCCAGATATTGGCGGCGATCACCGAGGCCCGGGCGTTGGCGACGTCGCCCAGGAAGTTGATCGGCGTGTCGATCAGCCCGAGCTGGATCAGCGCCCAGGAGATCACCGAGAACTGGGCGTCGAAGATCCACCAGAAGGCGATGCCGGACAGCACGGTCGGCACCACCCAGGGCAAGAGCACGATGGCGCGCAGGAACGCCTTGAACGGCAGATGCCGGTTCAGGAGCAGCGCCAGCCACAGGCCGAGCCCGAATTTGAAGATGCTGGCGACGGTGGTGTAGAGGATGGTGTTGAACACCGACAGCCAGAAGATCGAATCCTCGTAGAGGAACTCGTAGTTCTCGGCGCCGATCCAGATGCCGGGCCGGCCGAGGCGCGTGTCGGTGAAGCCGAGATAGACGCCGAGGCCGAGCGGATAGGTCAGGAACAAAAGCAGGATCACCGCGGCCGGGAGCAGGAAGGCCAGCCCCAGCGCATTGCGGCTTTCCATCATCCGCGCCATCCACGACGCGGTCGGGGGCGGCGATCTTCGCTGGGCGATCGTCGACATCTGTCCTCCACTCATGCGGCTGCGTTCCGCGGCGCTATCGGCGCGGGACCGCCGGGTCCAGTCCTTTGACGGTGTCGAGCCCGACCGCGCCCGTCAGGATCGCCTGGCCGAAATCCGCCCCGGTGGCGTCGGCACCGGTGAGATCCGCCCCGGTGAGGTCGGCCCCGGAGAAGTCGGCATGCAGCAGGCTGGCCCCGGTGAAGCGGGCCCCCTGCAGCTTGGCGAAGCGGAACCAGGCGCGCCCCAGATCGGCCCGGGTGAAGATTGCGCCGTCCAGCCTGGTGCCCGAGAAGTCGGCGCGCAGGATCCCCATCGACTGGTTGCGCATGTCGACCCCGAGCTTCGCGTCGGTGAAGTCGGCCCCGCGCAGGTCGAAGCCGCCGAAGCGGGCGATCACCCGCGCCCCGACGAATCTGGTGCGGAGGAAGACCGGAGCCTCGGCCGGGTTGGTCTGCATGCCCGAGGCGACGACCAGCCCCTGGACCTTGGCGCCGGACAAATCGGCGTCGGTGAAGTTCGCCCGGATCACCCAGGCGAGGCCGAGATTGGCGCCGGTCAGGTCGGCCCCGGTCAGGTTGCTGTCCTCCAGCTTGGCCGCGTACAGGTCGGCGCCGGCGAATTTCGCCCCCGACAGGTCGAGCCCGCTGAGGTCGACCTTCTCCAGCGACTTGCCGGAGAAATCGGCGGGGGAGGCCGGAGAGGCGCGGGACAGCGTCGCAATGACCTGGTCCCGCGTCAGATCGGCGCCCCAGGCCGGCACGGCCAGGGCGGCGAACAGCGCCGCCAGCACGATCCGTGCACCGAACACCATGCCCGACCTCCCCGGCCGACAGCCTACACCCGATAGTACCGCTCGGCCCGCTTCTGGGCGCGGGCGGCGGCTTCCTCCGGCGTGCGCTGGCCGGTGGCGGCCTCGGCGACCATGTTGACGACGATGTAATCGGCCATCGCCGCGGCCGAGGCGTAGCCCAGCGGGCCGGCATAGCCGTTCGGGCGCAGCCGGGCCGAGGCGCCGGCATAGGCGGCGTGGTTCGGATCCTCCTTCCACACCGGATGGTCGGCATAGCCCTTCAGCGGCTGGCAGCAATAGCCGCTCGACGCCTCCATCCAGGGGAAGAACTGCTCCTTCTCCCACATGAAGCGCAGGTACTCCTTCGCCGCGTTCGGATACTTGGTGTAGTTGAACACCACCGCCGTGCTGGTCTGGCACAGCTCGACCGACTGGCCGACCGGGCCGATCGGCAGCTGGACGCAGCGGATGTCCTTGGCCATCTCCTTCAGGTTGTCGTCCTTCTTGGCGGCGTAGTAGAGCGACACGCCATTCGCCGTGACGCTGATCTCGCCGGCCAGGAAGGCCCGGTTGTTGTTGGTGTCGAGCCAGGCCTCGGTGCCGGGGATGAAGGTCTTGTACAGCTCGGCGGCATATTTCAGCCCGGCGATCGTCTCCGGGCTGTTGATGACGACGTTGCCCTGCTCGTCGACCATCTTGCCGCCATGGCTCCACATGATCCAATGGCCGAAATTGTTGCCGTCGCCGACGCCGTTGCCGAGGGTGAAGCCGGGCGGATGGCCGTTCTCCTTCAGCTTGCGGCACAGCGTCAGGAAGCCGTCGGTGTCCTTCGGGAACTCGGCGAAGCCGGCTTCCTTGACCCAGCTCTCGCGGTAGCAGATGGCGTTGCCGATCGCCGCCAGCGGCAGGCCGACGAACTTGCCGTCGCGCTGGGCGTAGCCCTGCAGGCCCTCGTACCAGCCGCCGTATTTGTTGCCGAGGTAGTTGGCCAGCTCGGTGACGTCGAGCAGCTTGTCGGGGTACAGCTGGGCGTCGTCGAACCAGACCAGCACGATGTCGGGCCCGCTGCCGACATTGGCGGCGACCGCGGCCTTCGGCCGGATGTCCTCCCAGCCCTCGCTGTCGACCCGCACCGGGACGCCGTATTTGTCGCTGAACGCCTTGGTATTGGCCAGCCACTGGGTCTCGTCGCCCTGCACGAACTTGGCCCAGCGCAGCACCCTGAGGGTCGCGCCCGATTCCGGCGTGTAGGACAGGTCCTGGGCATGGGCCGGACGGATCAGGCCGCCCGAGCCGAGCGCGCCGGCCGCAGCCAGCCCCGCCCCGGTCTTCAGGATGCCGCGCCGCGTGAACTCAGCCATGGTTCCTCTCCCTCTGTCTTTGCTTGAAAATCGGTATCTGAAAGCCGCCGCCGTCTAGAGGCGGCGTTCGGTCTCCGCGTCGAACAGGTGGATGCGCCCGACATCGGGCTGCAGCCGGATGGTGTCGCCGGGGCCGAAGCTCTGGCGCTCGTTGAACATGGCGCAGATCTCCTGCCCCGCCATGCGGCCATAGACGAAGGTATCGTCCCCGGTCGGCTCCATCACCTCGACCTCGGCCGGCAGCCCGCCGCCGTCGGCGGCGACGCGCAGATGCGACGGCCGCACGCCGTAGCGCACCCGCTTCCCGGCCGCGACCGGCGCGCCCGGCGGCAGCGGCAGCAGCGTGCCGTCGCCGGCGCGGACGCCGCCATCCGCCACCGTGCCGTCGATGAAGTTCATGGCCGGCGAGCCGATGAAGCCGGCGACGAAGACATTGGCCGGGTTGTCGTAGAGGTGCAGTGGCGCCCCCGCCTGCTCCACCCGCCCGTCGCGCATCACCACGATCTGGTCGGCCATGGTCATGGCCTCGACCTGGTCATGGGTGACGTAGATCGAGGTGGTCTTGAGGCGCTGGTGCAGCAGCTTGATCTCGGTGCGCATCTGCACCCGCAGCTTGGCGTCGAGATTCGACAAGGGCTCGTCGAACAGGAACACCTGCGGGTCGCGGACGATGGCGCGGCCCATGGCGACGCGCTGGCGCTGGCCGCCGGACAGCTGCCGCGGATAGCGGTCGAGCAGCGCCGACAGGCCGAGGATGGCGGCGGCGTCGCCGACCAGCCGGTCGATCTCGGCCTTGTCAGTCTTGGCCAGCATCAGGGCGAAGGCCATGTTGTCCCGCACCGTCATGTGCGGGTAGAGGGCATAGTTCTGGAACACCATGGCGATGTCCCGCTCCTTCGGCGCGACATCGTTGATGCGGCGCCCGGCGATCGAGATGTCGCCGCCGGTGATCCGCTCCAGCCCCGCGATCATGCGCAGGAGGGTGGACTTGCCGCAGCCGGAGGGGCCGACCAGCGCCACGAATTCGTGGTCGCCGATCTCGATGTCGACGCCATGGATGATCGGAACGGTGCCGAAGCTCTTGGTGACACCACGGATCGAGACCGAGGCCATTCCCCCTCCCTCTGAGCGCTGCCGGAGGCGTCCTGGCCGCCGATCGTTGCCGCAGAGGGTAGCGGATGGTCCGGATCGGTCAAACGGAAATAGGGGTTTGGTCGTACGAATCTGTTACCGGTATCAGCCGACCGTCCAAAACTGTCATGCCCGGGCGTGACCCGGGCATCCAGAGGCTGTCGGCATCTTCTGGATTGCCGGGTCAAGCCCGGCAATGACAGGAAGGGGTCAGTGCCGGCTGGGCAGGAAGTCCTCGATGTAGTCCTCGACCACCCGGTCGATGCTCTCGTCGATCGGCAGGCCCAGCGCCTTGGCGCGGTCCCAGGAGGCGTCGGTGGCCCAGCCGTCGACGATCGCCTGGATCACCGGGTCCGGCTTCGTCGTGATCGGCCCGAGCTTGATCTGGTACTTCTCGGCCACACGCTTCACCGAGGCCACCATGTCCTCGACCGTGTAGGCGCGGCTGGGCAGGTTGACGGCGCGGTCGTCGCCCAGGGCCGCGGCCGGGGCCTCGTGCAGGCCGATGAAGCTGGCGACGCAGTTGCGGTAGCCCAGCATCGGCAGCTGTGCCCGGGTCACCGGCAGCACGCATTCGACGCCGTTCAGCGGCTCGCGGAACACGCCGGAGCAGAAGCTGGAGGCGGCGGAGTTCGCTTTGCCAGGCCGCACGAAGATGGTCGGCAGCCGGGCCGAGCGGCCGTCGAAGAAGCCCTTGCGGCTGTAGTCGTTGACCAGCAGCTCGCAGATCGTCTTGGTGACGCCGTAGGTGGTCTGGCTGGTCTGCTTGGTGGCGTCGGTGACCAGCTTCGGCATCACCGAGCCCCCGAACACGGCGATCGAGCTGGCGGCGACCAGGCGCTGTGCCCCGCCCGCCCGCGCCCGCAGCGCCTCGAACACGTTCAGCCCGCCGTCGAGATTGACCCGGAGCGCCAGGTCGAAATCCTTCTCGCCGCCGCCCGACAGGATCGAGGCGAGGTGGAACACCGAGATGTCGTCGCGGTCGACCAGGCCGGTGACGGTGGCGCGGTCGGAGATGTCGCCGGTGACGATCGACACCCGGTCGTCGAGCCCGTCCGGGCGCTGGTCCGGCGCCGCCATGTCGAACAGGGTGATCGCGTCGATCGGCTCCTGCTGGCCGGAGATGCCGGTCAGCGTCCCCCGCTTCAGCAGCGCCCGGGCGAGGTTCAGCCCGACGAAACCGAGACCACCGGTGATGACGACCTTCATCCTGCGTTTCCCCTGAACCCGCCGCCGTCGATCGGCGGCCGTATTGTACGACTTATATGGTTTAGGCCGGCCCCGCCCCCACGGCAAGAAAAAGGGGCGCCCGGCCGGGGCGCCCCTGGATGAGATCGGGCTGCGTCAGGCCTGGCCGGCCTGGCCGACCGCGGCGCCCGCGGTCTCGCCGACCGCCTGCTCGGCGGCGGCGATCTCGGCCTGGCGCCGGCGGATCACCTCTCCGATCGGCGGTCCCTGGAAGCGCCGCCGCTCGAGCCCGAACCAGACCGCGGCGGTGATCACCAGGAAGCCGACCGTGATCCACAGCGCCTTGTCGTTCGGCGGCTGCACGCCGATGACGAAGATCAGGATCACCGACAGCACGCACAGTAGCGCCACCAGCCGGTAGGCGCCGCCCAGCGTCCATGGACCCATCTGGGTCCAGGTCCGGCCATAGGCGATGGCACCGAGCGCGATCGGCAGGCCGTAGGAGATGAACAGGAAGATCACGGTCACCGACACCACGGTCGTATAAACCGGGGTATAGACGGTGAAGAGCACGGCCAGGATGGCGCCGGTCCAGATCGCCGCTACCGGGGTGCGGAAGGTCGGGCTGACCTTGCGCAGCGAGGCCGAGGCGGGCAGGCCGCCGTCGCGGGCGAAGGCAAAGATCATCCGCGACACCGAGGTCACCGTGGCCAGGCCGCACAGGTACTGGCTGATCGCGATGCCGATGTAGAGCGCGAGCTTCAGCCCGGCCGGCAGCACCGCATCCGAGGTCCAGAAGAACACGTTCCAGCCCTGGGCCGCGGCCTCGTCCATGCTCGGGATCGCCAGCACGAAGGCGACCAGCATGGCGTAGCCGAACACGGCGGACAGAACCACCGACCGCACCATCGACCGCGGCACGTTGTAGGAGGCCCGTACCGTCTCTTCCGAGGTGTGGGCCGAGGCGTCGAAGCCGGTGATGGTGTAGATCGGCAGCAGCAGGCCGAGCAGGAACACCATCAGCAGGCTGCTGTGCTGCGGCCAGACATCGCCGCCGGCGGGGCCGCTGTAATTGGTGAAGGTCCACAGCCGCGACACGTCGATCGCCGGGGCATAGGCGAGGAAGGCGACGGTCAGCGCGATCGCGACCAGGAAGATCAGGTAGCCGCTGAGATCGGTCAGCAGGGTGGTGACCCGGATGCCGAGATGGTTCAGCAGCGCCTGGCTGCCGGTCAGCAGCGCCAGGAAGATCACCTGGTGCCAGAACGTGCCCTCGAGGCCGAGCTGGGCACCGAAGGCGCCGACCACGAACAGGAAGGTGCCGACATTGATCGCGCCGAGCACCGTGATCAGGCCGAGCAGGTTGAGCCAGGCGGTGACCCAGCCGAGCGCCCGTCCGCCGAGGATCGAGCCCCAATGGTAGAGCCCGCCGGCGGTCGGATAGGCCGAGGCGATCTGGCCCATGCCGAGGGCGAAGACCAGGGAGACGAGGCAGCCGAGCGGCCAGCCGATGCCGATCGCGGCGCCGCCGACCCCGCCGATCGCCTGGCCGAGCGAATTGATGCCGCCGGACAGGATGCAGATGATGGAGAAGGAGATGGCGAAGTTGGAGAAGCCGTTCATCCGCCGCAGCAGCTCCTGGGCATAGCCCATGCCGTGCAGGACCTTCACGTCCTCCGCAATGTCGTGCTCGCCTCCCGAACGATGACCGTCCTGGGACATGATGTGCACTCCCTGTTTGCTTCTTGGACCGCTCCCCACACCCCGAAACGGGCAAGATCCCACACGGGCCGGCCCGGATTCGGCAGAAACTGTCTCACCGAACCACACGCCCGGCAAGCATGTTGCGGTGGCGGGCGGCCCCGCAGCGAGCGGCAAACCAGCATCTCTTGCCGCCGCTTCGTTCGGCATGCTCAGAATAGCTCCGCACCGACCCGCCGGAGAAACCAGGCGGCGGGCGACAGGAAACGGGAGACTTCGAGCTGATGGCGCAACCCACATCCCGGGCCGTGGCCCCCCGCGCGGCCGCAGCCGCCCCTCGCTTCACCGCCGACGACGCCCGCAAGCTGGTCCAGGAGGGCGGCTACAACCACGTCAAGGTGGCGCTGACCGATGTCGACGGCATCCTGCGCGGCAAATATATGTCGCGGGAGAAGTTCTTCTCGTCGCTGGAGAAGGGCTTCGCCTTCTGCGACGTGATCGTCGGCTGGGACAGCCACGACCAGCTCTACGACAACGCCCGCTACACTGGCTGGCACACCGCCTATCCGGACGCGCCGGTGCGCCTGCTGCCGGAGACGATGCGCCGCCTGCCCTTCGAGAACGACCTGCCCTTCTTCCTGTGCGAGCTGGCCGACCAGGCCGAGGCGGTGTGCCCGCGCGCCCTGCTGCGCCGGATGCTGGACAAGGCCGCCGGGATGGGCTTCGGCCTGAAGGCGGCGTTCGAATACGAGTTCTTCCTGTTCGACGAGACGCCGCATTCGGTGCGCGAGAAGCACTACCGCAACCTGACCAACCTGACGCCGGGCTTCTTCGGCTATTCGGTGCTGCGCAACACGGTGTGGTCGGACCTGTACCACGAGCTGCTCGGCACCATGCAGGCGCTGGACTGCGAGATCGAGGGGCTGCACACCGAGACCGGGCCGGGCGTGCTGGAGGCGGCGATCGCGGTCGATGACGGCCTGTCCGCCGCCGACAAGGCGACGATCTTCCGCACCTTCACCAAGGTGATCGCCCAGCGCAACAACCTGATGGCCACCTTCATGTCGAAGTGGTCGAACGAGGTGCCGGGGCAGAGCGGCCACATCCACATGTCGCTGGTCGACGGCAAGGGCAAGCCGATCTTCCACGACCCGCAGGACCCGCACGGCATGAGTGCCGTCATGCGCCATTTCGTGGCCGGCCAGCAGGCGCTGATGCCGGAGTTCCTGGCCATGATCGCGCAGACGGTGAACGCCTATTCCCGGCTGATCCCGGGCTTCTGGGCGCCGACCTCGGCGACCTGGGGGGTGGAGAACCGGACCACGGCGCTGCGCGTGATCCAGGGCGGGCCGAAGAGCCAGCGGGTCGAATTCCGCATCGCCGCCGCCGACGCCAACCCCTACATCGTCCTGGCCGCGGCGCTGGGCGCCGGCCTCTGGGGCATCGATCAGAAGCTGGAGCTGGGCGCGCCGGTCAAGGGCAACGCCTACGCCAAGACCTTCCCGCGCAAGTCGGAGCTGCCACGGACTCTGTGGGACGCGGCCCAGCGGCTGCGCGGGTCGAAGACCGCGCGCGGCCTGTTCGGCGACGATTGGGTGGAACATTTCGCCGCGACCCGCGAATGGGAGGAGCGCGAATTCCGCAAGCACATCACCGATTGGGAACTGGCACGGTACTTCGAGATCATTTGATCCGGGGCCTGATGCCGGTGGCATAGCCCCTCCCCGTCATTGCGAGGAGGCGAAGCCGACGAAGCAATCCAGAGTCTCGCACGGCCCTGGATCGCTTCGCCTTCGGCTCGCGATGACGGAACGGGGCGGACCCGGCGTGCCAACAGAGAGGATTGTTCCATGGATCTCGGCCTGACCGGAAAGACCGTGCTGGTGACCGGCGGATCGAAGGGCATCGGCCTGGCCTGCGCCAAGGCGTTCCTGGCGGAAGGCGCCAGGGTGGCCATCGTCTCGCGCGCCCAGGCGAACCTCGACCGCGCCGCGGCCGGGCTGCCGGGCATCGTCGCCATCGCCGCCGATCTCACCGACGCCGCGGCCGCCCTGTCGGCGGTGGAGACGGCCGAGCGTCAGCTCGGCCCGATCGACGTGCTGGTCAACTCGGCCGGCGCCGCCCGCCGCACCCCGGCCGATGAGCTGACCCCGGCCGCCTGGCGGGCGGCGATGGACGCCAAGTTCTTCTCCTACGTCAATGTCATCGACCCCGTGGTGAAGCGCATGGCCGCGCGGGGTACGGGTGTTGTCGTCAACGTCATCGGCAATGGCGGCAAGGTGCCGTCGACCGTGCACATCGCCGGCGGCGCCGCCAATGCGGCGCTGATGCTGGCCACGGCCGGCCTCGCCCTCGCCTATGCCGGCAAGGGCGTCCGCGTCGTCGGCCTGAACCCCGGCTTGACCGAGACCGAGCGGGTCGCCGAGGGGCTGCAGGCCGAGACCCGGCTGCACGGCATTTCGCTGGAGGAGGCACGGCAGCGCGCGGTGTCGCGCATCCCGCTCGGCCGCGGGGCGCAGCCGGAGGAGATCGCCGACGCCGTGCTGTTCCTGGCCTCGCCCAAGGCGGGCTACATCACCGGCGTGAACATCAGCATGGACGGGCTGCAGAGCCCGGTGGTGGTGTGACGGCCGGCGGCCGGATGGTGACGAACGCCAGAACGCCCGGAGTCTCCGTCCAGGGGCTGGGGCTGCTGATCGCGACCAGCCTGATGTGGGGCTTCAACTGGCCGCTGGTGAAATACCTGCTGGCCGCGCTGCCGCCCTTCTCGATCCGGGCGGCGAGCGGCCTGATCGGCACCGCGCTGGTGCTGGCGATCGCCCTGGCCCGGCGCGAATCCCTGGTGCCGCCGCGCGGGCAATGGGGCCGGCTGTGCCTGGCCGCCTCGCTCAACGTCACCGCATGGATGGCGCTGACCACGCTGTCGCTGCTGTGGCTGCGGGCGTCGGAGACCACGATCCTGGCCTACACCCTGCCGATCTGGGCCGCCCTCCTGGCCTGGCCGCTGCTGGGCGAGCGGCCGACCATGCGCCGCGGCATCGGCCTGGTGCTCGGCCTGTCCGGCATCGTGCTGCTGGTGGCGCATGGCACGCCGGGCGAGACCGACGTCGCCGCCAAGCTGCCGGGCGTGGCCCTGGCCCTGGCCGGGTCGATGCTGTTCGCGCTCGGCACCGTGCTGGCCAAGCGGGCGCCGGTGGCGATGCCGCCGACCGCTTTGGTGGCGTGGCAAACCGGGCTCGGCCTGCTGCCGCTGCTGCTGGTCTGGCTGCTGCTGGAGCAGCCGGATTTCGGCGGGCTCGACGCTGGCCGCTGGGCGGCGCTGGTCTATGGCGGCGCTTTGGCCTTCGGACTCGCCTATGTCTCCTGGTTCGCGGCGCTGCGCCGGCTGCCGGCCTCGGTCGCCACCATCGGGGCGCTGATGACGCCGGTGGTCGGCGTCCTTGCCGCGGTGGCGCTGCTGGGCGACCCGTTCGGCCTGCGCGAGATCGGCGCCCTGGCCCTGACCCTCGGCGGCGTCGCGCTTGCGACCTTCGCGCGGTGAGGCCGTTCTTCGAGGGCCGCAGAAATTTCGGAATAGGGCGCGCCCCTGCATCGTCTCTCTGTTGGGGGATGCGAAAGCTCCTTCCACCACTGGACCCCTCAACCCCGCCTCCTCCGGCGGGGTTCTTTTTGGGTGAGAACCGCTCCGGACGCGCCCTACGCCCATTCCTGCTTGAGCGACGGCCCGGCCCCGGCGGTTCTGTCGAGCGCCCGCCACCGGCTGAGCGAGACGACACCGTGCTCCGGGCGAGGCTCGTCGGGGAGACATGCGATGAATTCCAGCGAGTGCCCGTCAGGATCGTCGAAGAAGACGCTGGCCGCCGGCATCCAGGAGAAGACGATCGGCTCGGTGGCGGGATGACCGAATGCCGGCCTCGGCTCGACCCCGGCCTGGCGCAGGGCCGTCATCGACCGATGCAGGTCCTCCAGATCGACCCTGAAGGAAATGTGCAGCCGGAGGCGCAGCGGGGACGAGTGGATCGACCAGAGCCCCAGCATGCTTCGTTCCCTGGCCCCGACCCAGAAGAACGCGGCATGGCGATCCGGCACCCTGTGGGCCAGTTCGAGCCCCAGCACGTCCCGATAGAACGCGATGGAGCGATCGAGATCGCTGACGGTCAGGTGGGTTTCATAGAGAGACTGGATTGGAACAACCGCCGTGGCGGCTCCCTTTCTCGATTGGAGAGTGTTTTCGGATCGCGTCAAAACCCGCCTAAGCCCGCGCCTCGGCATAGGGGGCGACGGCGCGGGCCTGGCGCAGGGTCGTCCCCCACCAGCGCAGCGCCTTCAGCATCACCGCCATGGCGGCGGTGGTCTGCTCCGGCTCGATCAGCCGGCCGGCGGCATCGAAGCGGCGCGGGGCGAAGGCCAGGCTGACCGTGTCGCGCAGGGTCACCGCGTGCAGCTCGGCGAAGACCAGGCGCAGCTGCTCCACCGCCCGCAAGCCGCCGGAGATGCCGCCATAGCTGACGAAGGCCACCGGCTTGGCCTGCCATTCGGCATAGGCGCAGTCGATCATGAACTTCAGCACCGCCGGATAGGCGTGGTTGTATTCCGGCGTGACCACGACGAAGGCGTCGGCACGGTCGATGCGCTCGCGAAAGGCGGCGACGCCCTCCCCGTCCCGCCGCCCGCTCCAGTCCGGCAGGCCGAGGATGCGCGGATCGATCGGGTCGAGCGCGAAGCCGCCGGCCCGCTCGATCTCGCCGGCCGCCCAGTTGGCGACGGTGTCGCAGAACCGGCCGTCGCGGACGCTGCCATAGATCAGGCCGATGCGGAGTTGGTCCATGATGTGCCCCTCAATGGTGACGAGTCGGGGCACGCTACAAGTTCAAGTAAACTTCAGGTCCAGAGATTTCTCGCGGCGGTATTGCCGAGGATCAAGCACCGCTACAGGGTGATCAGCGTGCCCCTGCCCGACCGACGGGCGTGGCGATAGGCGAGGTCTGCCGCCACCATGTCCTCCATCGCCGTCCCCATTGCCTTGTAGACCGTGACCTGATCCGCCGAGACACGGCCCGGCCGCCGCGCGAGCAGCATGTCGCCGAGCGTGATGCCGGTGTCCGGGTCGAGGCCGGCCAGTTCGCAGGATCCCACGGGGGTGGGCTCGAAAGCGTCCCTGGTCTCGACATAGAGCGTGGTGCCGTGCACCAGGGCGACCGGCAATTCGCCGCCCGGTGGCGCGACCCCGACCGAGGTGACATGCGTGCCCGGCCGAACCCAGCCGGCGTCGATCACCGGCTCGTAGGAATGGGTCGCCAGGCAGACCACATCGGAAGAGCGGATGGCCGTTTCCAGCTCGGCCACCGCGGTGACGCCGGGATGGCGCACGGCAAGGGCCTCGGCATCCTCGAAGCGCTTCGAGACGACGCGGATCTCGGCAAAATCCCGTACCAGCGGCAGCAGGCCGAGATGCTGGTCGGCCTGCACGCCCGCTCCCACCACGGTGGCCACCCTGGCGTTCCGGCGGGCGAGCTCGCGCACCGACAGCACTGCGGAGCCGGAGGTCCGGACCGCCGTGATGTAGGTACCGTCCATGATGCAGACCGGCAGGCCGCTGGCCGGGTCGAACAGGTGGATGGTGGCGAGATGGCTGGGAATGCCCTTGCCGATGTTGCCTTCGAAGACGTTGACGATCTTCACCGTCAGATTCATGCCGTCCGTCCACGCCGGCATCGCCAGGGAATAGCCGGCCTGCGGCACGTCGAGCTGCGGCCGCGCCGGGGTGACGATCCGGCCCAGCGCCAAGGCCCTGAAACCAGCAGCCAGGGCCTCCAGCAGTTGAAGCGGGTCGATGCAGGCCCGGACATCCGCCTCGCTCAACGTCAAGATCCTGGTCTCTCCCTTCGACAGCGACGGGAGAGCGATCGAAACAGCCTCGGCCTTCGGCATTCTCAGCCTCCTGATAGCCGGTCGGAAACCGGCATGATTGATGCCGACAAGGCTATTGCGACCCACCGCGCGACGAAATACATTGATTTTGATATTTTCGAGTGAAATCAGAACTGAAATGTCTGTTGGAAAGTGTTTTTGACATGAGCGACCTTGATGGAGTCGATCGCACTCTTCTGCGGCTGCTGCAGGAGGATGGACGCCGCACGACCCTTGACCTCGCCGGCCGGGTGGGGCTGTCGCCGACCGGCACCAGCCAGCGGGTCAAGCGGCTGTTCCGCGACGGGTTCATCACCGCGGTCCGGGCCGTGCTCGATCCTCGGAAGCTGGGGCGCGGGACGCTGGTCTTCATCCAGGTCCGGCTCGACCACACGGCCCCGCAGGTCTTCGATCATTTCGCCGAGGCCGTGCGGCGAGCGCCGGAAATCCTGGAGTGCCACATGGTGGTCGGCGGCTTCGACTATCTGGTCAAGGCCCGGATCGCCGACATGACGGCGTTCCAGGACTTCCTGCAGCGCGTCATCCTGCCCCTGCCGGGTGTCAGGGAGACCCACACCTACGCGTCGATCGCCCATGTGAAGCCGGACGCGCCGCTGCCCGTCTAGCCCGCCTGCTCTACCCCTTCACCCGCTCCATCCGGGGATCGTAGAGCGGTTCCAGATGCACACCGCACGGCACCCGCTCGGTCGCGACCTCCAGCTCGTAGGTGCTGCCCAGCAGCGTCGCGCGGTCCAGGCCGGCCGGGTCGCGGACATAGCCGAGGCCGATCGGCTTGCCGATCGTGTGGCCGAAGCCGCCGCTGGACAGCCAGCCGGCCGGTTTGCCGTCGCGCAGGATGGTCTCGCGGCCCAGCAGCACCACCGCCGGGTCATCGACCGTGAAGGTGGCGAGGAGCTTCTTGAGCGTCTGCCCGCGCTGAGCCTCCAGCGCCTCGCGCCCCTGGAACGGGATGGCGGATTTCAGCTTCACCGCCCAGCCGAGGCCGGCCTCGAGCGGGGTGTGGTCCGGCCCGATGTCGCTGCCCCAGGCGCGATAACCCTTCTCCAGCCGCAGCGTCTCGATCGCGCGGTAGCCGGCATTGGCGATGCCGTGCGCCGCCCCCGCCGCCATCACCGCCTCATAGACCCCGACGGCGAACTCGGTCGGGATGTGCAGCTCCCACCCCAGCTCGCCGACATAGGTGATGCGCAGCGCCAGCACCGGGGCGCCGGCCACCGCGATCTGCCGCACCCGGCCGAACGGGAAGCCGGCATTCGAGACTTCGTCGCGGGTCAGCGCCTGCAGCACGTCGCGCGCCTTCGGCCCCATCAGGCTGAGCACCGCATAGGCCGAGGTGACGTCGACCAGATGCGCGTCGGCCCCCGCCGGGATGCTGCGGGCGATCCAGTCGAAGTCGTGGGTGGCGAAGCCGGTGCCGGTGGTGATGTGGTAGCGGTCCGCCGCCAGCCGGGCGACGGTCAGGTCGCATTCGATGCCGCCGCGGGCGTTCAGCATCTGGGTGTAGGTCAGCGTGCCCGGCGGCCGCGACACGTCGTTGGCGCAGATCCAGGACAGCGCCGCCTCGGCATCCCGGCCGACCAGGGCGAATTCGGCGAAGGAGGACTGGTCGAACACCGTGACCGCCTCGCGCGTCGCCTGGTGCTCGCGCGCCACCGCCTCGAACCAGTTCGGCCGGCCGAAGCTCGGGACTTCCTCCGCCGCCTCGCCCGGCCCCGCGAACCAGTTCGGCCGCTCCCAGCCCAGCTTTTCGCCGAAGCAGGCGCCTTGCGCCTTCAGCCGGTCGTAGAGCGGCGACCGGCGCAGCGGCCGGGCGCTGGCATGCTCCTCGTTCGGCCAGGCGATGGCGTAGTGCTTGCCATACAGCTCCAGCGTCCGCTTGCGCACCCAGTCGACATCGGCCTGGGCCCGGCCGAAGCGGCGGATGTCGACCGGCCACAGGTCGTAGGGTGGCTCGCCGCCCGCGATCCATTCCGCCAGCGCCTTGCCGGCGCCGCCGCCCGAGGCGATGCCGAAGGCGTTGAAGCCGGCGCCGACATAGAAGCCGCGCAGCTCCGGCGCCTCGCCGAGGATGAAGTTGCCGTCGGGCGTGAAGCTCTCCGGCCCGGCGATCAGCTCCTTCACCCCCGCCGTCTCCAGCGCCGGCACGCGGCCCAGCGCCAGCTCCATGATCTGCTGGAAATGGTCCCAATTCGGCTGCAGCAGCTGGAAGTTGAATCCGTCCGGGATGCCGTCGACCGCCCAGGCGATCGGGTTGGGCTCGTAGCCGCCCATCACCAGCCCGCCGACCTCCTCCTTCCAATAGGTCAGCCGGTCGGGGTCGCGCAAAGTCGGCAGGGTGCGGGTCACGCCGTCGATCGGCTCGGTCACCATGTATTGGTGCTCGACCGACACCAGCGGCACGTTGACCCCGACCCTGCGGCCGAGCTCGCGGGCCCATTGCCCGGCGCAGTTCACTGCCGCCTCGCAGGCAATGCGGCCGCGGCTGGTCAGCACCGCCGTCACCCGCCCGTCCCTGGTCTCGATGCCGGTGACCTCGGTGTCCTCCCAGATCGTGGCGCCGGCCATGCGCGCACCCTTGGCCAGGGACTGGGTGATGTCGGACGGGTTGGCCTGGCCGTCGGTCGGCAGGAAGGCGGCGCCGACCAGGTCGTCGACCCGCATCAACGGCCACAGGTCCTGCGCCTCCTGCGGCGACAGCAGGTGCATTTCGAGGCCGAAGCTGCGGGCGGTGGTGGCCTGGCGCTTCAGCTCTGTCCAGCGCGCCTCGGTGCAGGCCAGGCGCAGGCCGCCATTCATCTTCCAGCCGGTGGCCAGGCCGGTCTCACGCTCCAGCTCGGTATACAGCCGCACCGAATGGCCCAGCAGCTGGGTGATGTTGGCGCTGGAGCGCAGCTGCCCGACCAGGCCGGCGGCGTGGAAGGTGGAACCCGAGGTCAGCTTGTGCCGCTCGATCACCACCGTGTCCGCCCAGCCCAGCCTGGCGAGGTGATAGGCGGTCGAGACTCCGACGATGCCGCCGCCGATGACCACGGCGCGGGCCTGGGTGGGAAAGGGGATCATGGCATCCTCTGGAAGTCGTCCCAGGCGCCCTCGAAGCGCCGCAGATTCTCGTCGGTATAGGCGGCGTAGTCGAAGTCCAGGGTCGAGTGGATCTCCGACACCATGCTCCACATCGCCTCGCGCAGCAGCGACGCCGCCTTCATCGCGGCGTAGCGCCGGCGCAGATCGGGCGAGGCCGGGGCGCCGAAATAGGCGTCCAGCATCGCCGCCTCCTCCGCCGCCGAGAAGCCGTTGTTCGAGGCCAGGCCGCCGAGATCGAACAGCGGGCTGTTGAAGCCGGCATAGTCCCAGTCGACCAGCCACAGCCGCTGCCCGTCATCGATGAAGTTGGCGGCCAGCAGGTCGTTGTGGCCGAGCACCAGCTCGACCGGCCCCACCGCCGCTTCCAGCTGCGCGGCACGGCCGAGCAGCCCGATCAGCTCCGCCGCCGGCCGCCGGCCCCCCAGGGCATGAGCGTAGTCGCGCAGCACATGGAACACCCAGAAGGCCAGCACCGGGCCGCGCAGATGAGCCGGCATCTCGTGGTGCACGCGCCGCACCAGCGCCAGCACCCGCGGCGCCTGCTGCCGCACCCGCTCGGGCGTCAGCGTCTCGCCGGCGACGAAGCGGGTCACCAGGATGCCGGGTTCGGCGTGTTCGACCTCGGGCGAGATGCCGGCGGAGGCGGCGGCGCGGCTGACCGCCAGCTCGTTGAAGCGCAGGATGTGGTGGTGGGGGATGTCGGCGCCCAACCGCACGACATGGGCCCCGGCGGCGTCCTCGACCCGGTAGTTGCGGTTGGTCAGGCCGCCGGCCAGCGGGGCGATGGTGACGCGCCCGCTCCAGCAGCCCAGCCCGGCGATGATGTCCGACGCCTCCGGCATTCCCGCCTCCCTGATCGACGGATAAGCCGACCGGCCCGGCCCGTCAATGTCGAAGCGCCGCAAGCCCACACAAGGCCAACCGATTTTGTGGCTTCTCGTGGAAACCGACCGTTTTCGCGTGACAATCCGCCGCGATTTCGCGGCCGGATGCGATCGAAGCTGGACAGGGCGCGCCGCCCCGCCGATAGGATAAGTCCGATCTCCAGGGCGAGGGAACGCCGCAGCGCCGATGTTGTCCAATCGTTGGCAGGGCGAGATCCTGCAGGCCGTGCGCGAGTCCGGCAGCTGCAGCATCGCCGAGCTGGCGCGCCGCTTCGCCGTCTCGACCGAGACGGTCCGGCGCAGCGTCAAGCCGCTGATCGAGACCGGCGCGGTGGTCCGCTTCCATGGCGGCGTAATGTTGCCGGACGGGCTGGAGGAGCCGCCGTTCCAGCGCCGGATGCAGCGGAACCGCGAGGCCAAGCAGGCGGTGGCGGCGCTGGTCGCGTCCCGCATCGCCGACGGCGACCCGATCATCCTCGACAATGGCACCACCTCCGCCTATGTCGCCCAGGCCCTGGCGCATCATTCCCGGCTGGTGGTGGTGACCAATTCGGCCGAGATCGCCTGCCGGCTGGCGCCGCGCAACGACAACCGAATCTTCCTGTGCGGCGGCGAGGTCAATGGCGACGACGTCGCCGCCTTCGGCCCCTCGGCCATCGCCTTCCTGCGCCAGTTCCAGGTGCGCTGCGCCGTGCTGTCGGTCGGCGGCATCAACGGCCGCGGCGAGCTGGTCGACTTCCACCTGTTCGAGGCCGAGTTCTCGCATGCGGCGATGGCGCAGGCGGCGGAGACCTGGGTGATCGCCGACCACAGCAAGTTCGGCCGCGAGGCGCCGGTGAAGGTGTGCAGCCTGGCCGATATCGACCTGGTCCTCACCGACCGCCTGCCCCCGCCCGACTTCGCCCGCCGCTGCGACGCGGCCGGGGTGCGGATCGTGGTGCCGGATGACACGGGGTCGGGACGGGCGCACGCCGACGGTTGAGGCACCGCCGCAAGCCGATCATAATTTTCACTCATCATCTTCATCGAGACGACGGTTTCAGCCGCGACTATTCGCCGGAACGACGCGCCTTCCCGCATCGAACCGATCTCCCGGGACATCAGGATGACCGATTGCCGAGACATCCCCGAGGCATTGCTGGACCTGATCTATGACGCGGCCGCGGATGCGCATCTGTGGCCGTCGGTCCTGCGCCGGATCGCCGCCCTGACCGACAGTGCCGGCGGCGTCCTGTATGGCCAGTCGGTCAAGCAGTCCGTCGTGTTCTTCGAGCACAATGGCGGGTTGAGCGAGGAGAGCAGCCGCGTCTACAAGGCGCGGCACATGCGCAACCCCTGGAGCCTGCACATGATGGGCCGGCCGGTCGGGGCGGTCGTGTCGTCGGACGAGGCGATCCCCTTGCCGGAGCTGCAGCGGACCGCGTTCTTCGACGAGGTGCTGCGGCCCCAGGGGCTGAGCCACAACGCGATGATCGCCCTCGCCGCCAAGCGGGATTTCACGGCCGCCTTCAACATGGTCAGGGGGCCGCGCCAGGGGCCGTATGGCGAGGCCGAGCTCGGGCTTCTGGCCGGGCTGTCGCCGCATCTGCAGCGTGCCATGCGGCTCGGCTTCCGCATCGATGCCTATCGTCCCCTGCAGCGCGCCGAGTACCAGGTGCTCGACCGCCTGTCGGTCGGCGTGATCCTGCTGAACCGCGACGCCCGGATCGTCTTCGCGAACAGCGCCGCCCGCGCCTGGGATGGGGCGGGCGGGCCGCTGTCCCTCCGCCAGGGGATGATCGCGCATCGCTCGGCGTCCCAGACGCGGCGGCTGGACGAGCTGGTGCAGGCGGCCCTGCGCGGCGTGCCGGTGGCGGCGATCAGCGTCCCGCGCGGCCCCGACCTGCCGCCGCTGACGATCCTCGCCTCCCCGGTGCGCGGGCGGGATGTCGGCCGCCATGCCGAGGCGGGGCTGAAGGATGCCGCCGTCATGGTGTTCATCGGCGATCCCGCCGACAGGCAGGCGATCCCGCTGGCATGGGCCATGGACGCCTATGGCCTGACGCAGGCGGAAGCCAGGGTCGCGGTCGCTGCCGCCACAGGCGAAGGCCTGACCGAGATCGCCCGCCGCCTCGGGCTTTCGCCCAACACCGTCAAGACGCATCTGCACCGTATCTTCGGCAAGACCGACACACGGGGCCAGGCCGAGCTGGTGCGGTTCATGGCGCCGCTGCGGCTGATGGCGGGCGGCAGCCCGCAAGAGGATCCCGGGTGATCACCACGGCCACCGGGACGGACATCCGATCCCGATCGATCTCACCCTATCGGGTGACGCCGGGCCGGCGCGCTGCCTCTATCCTTGTCCGTCGAGGGGGATGCTGCCCGGCGACGACCAGCGGCGACGCCGGCGACAACGGAGAGAGCCATGGCGATCATCAACGGAACCACGTCCGACGATACGCTGCACGGCACGGCGGGTGACGACACCATCACCGGTCTCTACGGCAATGACATCCTCTATGGCGAGGACGGGAACGATACGATCAACGGCGATGGCGGACCCGGCAGCGTCCGCATCAACGACCAGCTGTATGGCGGGGCCGGAAACGACACGCTCAACGGCGGTTTCGGCTTCGATACGCTGACGGGCGGCACCGGCAGCGATACGCTGAATGGCGGCGACGGCAGGGATACCCTCATCGGTGGCGCCGGCGCCGACCGGCTGAGCGGCGGCGACGGGATCGACCGGGCCGGCTATGGCGACAGCAGCGCCGGCGTGACCGTCAACCTGACGACGCTGGCCGCGTCCGGCGGCGACGCCCAGGGCGACATCGTCACCGGCGATATCGAGGATCTCGAGGGCAGCGCCTATGGCGACACGCTGACCGGGTCCGCCATCGTCAACACGCTGTCCGGCGATGGCGGCAACGATCATCTCAGCGGGGCGGACGGCAACGACTCGCTCGATGGCGGCGACGGTAACGACACCCTCGATGGCGGCGCCGGCAATGACGACATCCAGGACGGGGCCGGCGACGATGTCGTGATGGGCGGCGACGGCGACGATCTCGTCTTCACCGGAGCCGGGGCGGACCGGATCAGCGGCGGCGCCGGCATCGACCGCGTCATCTATGACGGCGACGTCGGCATCACCCTGACGATCGGCGGGGGCGGCCATGGCGGCGATGCGGAAGGCGACATCATCAGCGCCGATGTCGAGGAGGTTCAGGCCGGGACAGGCGACGACACCATCACCGGGTCGGCGGCTGACAACTATATCACCGGCAATTACGGCGACGACCATGTCGTCGGCAATGCCGGCGACGACCGTCTCTACGGCGGGCCGGGCGATGACGTGGTGAACGGAGGCGCCGGGGCCGACCGGCTGACCGGGGGCTCCGGCATCGACACGGTCGTCTATGGCGGCTCGGTGGGCGTCAGCGTCTCGGTCGGCGGCGAGTGCCATTTCGGCGAGGCCGAGGGCGACACGGTCGATGTCAGCGTCGAGAACATCGACGGCACCGCCTATGACGACCTCCTGGCAGGCCTCACCAATGCCGGCGTGCTGAACGGCAATGGCGGCGACGACGTGCTCATCGCCGTCAGCGACGACAGCGGCGCCCTGAACGGTGGCGACGGCAATGACGAGCTTTACGACGGGCCGGGCGCTGATCACCTGAACGGAGGCTCGGGCGCCGACGAGGTGCTCTATGCCATCAGCGCTGCCGGGGTCTCGGTCAACCTGGCGACGGGCGCCGTGTCGGGCGGCGACGCCCAAGGCGATGTGCTGAGCAGCATCGAAAGCGTCGCAGGCAGCGATTTCGCCGACCAGCTCACCGGTAGTGCCCTGGCCAACGCCCTGGAGGGCGGCGACGGCAACGACACGCTCCGAGGCGGGGACGGCAACGACGTGCTCCGCGGCGGCGCCGGGGCCGACCGGCTCGACGGCGGTGCCGGCACCGACACAGCCACCTACTACGCCAGTGCTTCCGGGGTGTCGGTCGACCTCTCGACCGGCACCGGATCGGGCGGCGACGCGGCGGGCGACACCCTGATCGGCACCGAGAACCTCACCGGCAGCAATCAAGGCAACGACACGCTGGTCGGGTCCGGCGGGGCCAATACCCTGGCCGGCTGGGGCGGCGACGACGTGCTTCGCGGCGGGGCGGGCGCGGACGGGCTCGACGGCGGCATCGGCAGCGACACCGCCAGTTACTTTACCAGCGCTTCCGGCGTGACGGTCAACCTCGCATCCGGCGCCGCCGCCGGCGGCGACGCCCAGGGCGACACCCTCATCGGTATCGAGACCCTCACCGGCAGCAACTTTGGGAACGACAGCCTGATCGGGAACGCCGGCGCCAACACCCTTGCCGGCTGGGGCGGCGCTGACGTGCTCCGCGGCGCAGCCGGCGCGGACCGGCTCGACGGCGGCGCCGGCAGCGACACCGCCAGCTACTATAGCGGGACCACCGGAGTGGTGGTCAGCCTGGCCAGCGGCCTCGGCAGCGGCGGCGAAGCGCAGGGCGACGTCCTGGTCTCGGTCGAGAACCTCTCCGGCAGCCAGGGCTGGGACCAGCTCTACGGCAACGCCGGCGCCAATCTGCTGCAGGGCTGGAACGGCAACGACCTGCTCGTCGGCCGGGCCGGCAAGGACACGCTCACCGGCGGCGCCGGGTCGGACCGCTTCCAGTTCACCGCGCTCGGCGACAGCGTGGTCGGGGCCAATGCCGATGTCGTCACCGATTTCAGCCACGCCCAGGGCGACCGCATCGACCTGGCCGGGATCGACGCCAACATCACGGTCGCCGGCGACCAGGCCTTCAGCTTCATCGGCACTGCCGCCTTCACCCATGTGGCCGGGCAGCTCCACATCTGGCAGGACGCCGGCCGGACCGTCGTCTCCGGCGATGTCAACGGCAACGGCACCGCCGACTTCAACATTGTCCTGACCGGCACCATCGCCCTGGTTGCCGCCGACTTCGTGTTCTAGGGGAAGGGCCGCGCGGCGACGCCGGCGACCACGTCCTCGACGATCTCCTGCAGCTCCGCCGGCGCCGCGCCGTCCCGGGCCTGGATCGAGATGCCCTGCATCACGGCCGCCAAGTGCCGCGCCAGGCGGCGCCCCTCCTCCGCATCGGTGAAGGGCGCCAGCGCCTGCGCGATCCGCTCGCGCATGGCATCGCGCCGGGCGGCGAGGTCGCGGGCCAGGGCGGCGTGGTCGGGGTGGCAGGCGATCATGCCGCTGGAGACCATGCAGCCGCGCTCGCGGTCGGGATGGGTGACGGACCGGACCGCCGTCTCGAGCAGCCGCCGCACCGCCTCTGTCAGCGTTGCTGCGGAGACGACGAGGCCGGCGTCGAGAGGGATGGTGCTGCCCTCGTAGCGGCTCAGCGCCTCCTGATAGAGCCCGGCCTTGCTGCCGAAAGCCGAATACAGGCTCGGCGGTGCGATGCCGATCGCCTTGGTCAGGTCGCCGATCGACACCCCTTCATAGCCGTGCCGCCAGAACAGCCGCATGGCGGTCTCGACCGCCTTGTCGCGGTCGAAGCTCCACGGCCGCCCGCCGCGCGATTTCTCATCTGGTTCCATATCGACCACTAAACAACATCTTGACGGCCGGCGTCAAACCGGTTGATTAGTGATCGATAAACAACATGGATGACGCCGATGAGCCCCTCACGACGCAGCTTTCTGGCCGGTTCGGCCAGCCTCGCGGCCCTGGCCGTTCACGCCAGACTCGGATTGGCGGCGCCGCAGACCCGGGAGACGTTCGCCGTCCGGTCATCGGACGGCACGATGCTGATCGGAGAGGCGCAGGGCGACCCGCAGGCGCCGGAGATCCTGTTCATCCACGGCCTGCGCCAGAGCCGGCTGAGCTGGGACAAGCAGTTCACCAACCCGGTGCTGGCCGGCTTCCGGCTGGTCCGCTTCGACCTGCGCGGCCATGGCGATTCGGACAAGCCGCCTTCCCCCGACGCCTATGCGAATGCCGATTTGTGGGCGGACGACGTCGCCGCTGTGATCGCCGCGGCGAAGCTGCGCCGGCCCGTCCTGGTGGGCTGGTCGCTCGGCGGCTACGTGGCCGGCGCGTATCTGCGGAAATACGGCGACGCGCGGGTGGCGGGATTCAACCTGGTCGATGCCGTCACCAAGCTGTCGCCGGAACTGCTGACGCCGCTGGCGGGCACCTTCGCCCGCACCACCACCTCGCCCGACCTGGCCGAGCGGACGGCGGAGACGGCGCGCTTCCTCGAGGCCTGCTTCCACCAGCCGCCGACGGGCGAGGAGCTGCAGCGCATGCTGGTGGTCAACGGCATGACCGCACGGGCCGTGGGCGAAGGCTTCGTCCGGACCACCACGCCCGATCTCGAACCCGTGTTCCAGGCCTACACCGGCCCGGTCCTGCTGACGCATGGCGTGCACGACCGGCTGGTGCGCCTGGCAATGTCGGAGCGGATCAAGGCGCTGCATCCCGACAGCCGCCTGTCGGTCTATGCCGACAGCGGCCACAGCCCGTTCTATGAGGAGCCGGCCCGGTTCGGCCGCGAGCTCGCCGCCTTCGTCACGGCCTCGGCCGGAGGCTGAGGCCACCCCCAAAAGAAAACAGGCCGCAGCGAACTGCGGCCCGAGTTTAGGGAGGAAACGCCCAAGAAGTGCGTTACGACAGCAGCTCATCACTGCATATCGCACTGCAACATAAGCATGGCTCGACGGACTTCGCAAGCGAAAAGAGATTAAAAATTGGTCACGCCCGATTCTGCCCAAAAATTGCCCGCTTCCGCGCCTGATGCCGATGCGTTGGGCGGCCAAAGCTGCTCGATCAGCGACCACACGGCGCTGTCGTCGGCCGGAGCCGATTCGCGCTGCGGCCGGCGGTCGGGCGTGCGATCGTAGGACGGCGGACCGCCGGCGACTCGAATCGGAGGACGCCCGTCCGCGCAGGAGGAGGCACAGAAGATGCAGCGATGGATCGCCGCCGCGGTGGCGGCATGGGCGCTGGCCGCGGCGCCGGCCGTGGCCGCCGAGAAGGTCATCCTCGACACCGACTTCAGCACCGCCGGGGATGACGGCCAGGTCCTGATCATGGCCGCGCAACTCGACCACCAGGGGGTGATCGACCTGCTGGGCGTCACCGTGGTCACCGGCAACAACTGGCTGAAGCAGGAGGTGGCGGACGCGCTGCGGGCGGTCGAACGTCTGGGCATCGCCGACAAGGTCGGGGTCTATGCCGGCGCCAACCTGCCGCTGGTGCACGACCCGGAGAGCTTCGAGAGCGAGCGCACCCTGTTCGGCTTCGGCGAGAGCTACAAGACCGCCTTCCACCGGCCGCAGCCGGCCGATTCCGACCTGGTGGCGCCGCCGGACGGCTTCGCCAGCAAGACCAAGCTGCGCGACCAGGATGCGGTCGACTTCATCGTCGACACGGTCAAGGCCAACCCGCACGAGGTGTCGCTGCTGGTGATCGGCCCGGCGACCAACATCGCCCTGGCGGTGCGCAAGAACCCGGAGATCGTGCCGCTGATCAAGAAGATCGTCTACATGGCCGGCGCGTTCGACGTCCGCGGCAACACCACCCCGGCCGCCGAGATGAATGTCTGGATCGATCCGGAGGCCACGCGCATCGTCATGCGCGAGCCGATCGACCAGGCCATCATCCCGCTCGACGTCACCGACATCACCCAGCTGACCAAGCCGGATTTCGAGCGGATCATGGCCGGCGGCGGCCCAATCCCGGCGCTGTTCAAGGACACCTGGATGGCGAAGGCCTTCGCCGGGGACCCGAAAGCGACGGTCAACGTCTTCGACACCCTCGCCCTGGCCTATCTGGTCGACCCCGGCTACGCCACCAAGGTCGAGGACCTGTTCGTCGATGTCGATATCGCCTTCGGCCCCGGCTATGGCCGCACCTTCGGCTATTGGCAGGAGCAGCCGACGAAGCTGCTGCACAAGATCAAGGTGGTGAAGCAGTTCGACAACCGCCGCTTCTTCGACCTCTATGTCGACCTGATGACCCGGCCGGTGCCGATCAAGCCGGCGAGCTGATGGAGCCAGGACGATGTCGGAGCCGGACGGCGCCTTCCTCAAGCTTCGGATCGCCCGGCCCGACCTCGTCCGCTGGCTGGACTCGCCGCCCGCCCCGGCGTCGCGCTGGCTCGACTGGCGGAGCATCGGCGGCCAATGGTATTTCGCCGGCGGCCCGGAGGACATCCGCAACGTCTCGGTGATCCAGCTGCTGCGGACCATCGCGGAGTGCGATGCCGCCCTCGGCCGTGCCGCGACGAACCGGCAGGCGCTGCGCGGCGTCCTCGACGCTGCCGAGGCGCCCGAATTCCGGCAGGCGGCCTACGATCCCGGGACCCAGGACTTCGTGGCCGGCACCCTGACCTATTCCGAGAATCTGAACGACTTCATCGTCTTCCTGGCGATCGCCCGCGGCGCGGCGGCCTTCCTGGCGCCGGACGGGCACGGCATCGCCGCGATCCACAACTACCTCTGGGGCGACGAGGACGAGCGGATCACCCAGGCCGCGCTGCGGCTCGGCCCCGGCAATCAGTCGGGCTTCATGGACGAGGCCGAGGGCCTCAGCGCCGGCGGCGCCTTCGAGGCGCTGGCCGAGCAGATGCTTGCCCAAGACCGGTCGCCCGTGGACGAGCTGGACGGGCTGCGCTAGCGCCATGCGCGGGACGCGGCCCGGGCCGGGCCGCGATCCCTCTTGGGAAATCCGAACCGATGGCCCCAAGATGCGCGCCGCAGAGAGGCAGTCCCGAGATCCCGAATGACCCAGATCCTGAAGACCATCACGCCGGTGAACGGCGGCATCTATGTCGAGCGGCCGCTGGCGACGCCGGCCGAGGCGGAGGCGGCGCTGGCCCGCGCCCGGGTGGCCCAGGCCGAGTGGCGGCGCGTGCCGGTGTCGGAGCGGGCCCGCCTCTTGTCCGCCGCGGTCGATGCCTTCGTTGCGTCCGGGCCGGAGATCGCGCGCGAGATCACCTGGCAGATGGGCCGGCCGGTCCGCTACACCCCCGGCGAGGTGCGCGGCTTCGAGGAGCGGGCGCGCTACATGATCGCGGTGGCCGAGGGCGCGCTGGCCGATGTCGATGTCGGGCCGAAGGAGGGCTTCCGCCGCTTCATCCGGCGCGACCCGCTGGGCACCGTTTTCGTCGTCGCGCCCTGGAACTACCCCTATCTGACCGCGGTCAACGCCGTGGTCCCGGCGCTGATGGCCGGCAATGCGGTGATCCTGAAGCATTCGCACCAGACCCCGCTCTGCGCCGAGCGCTTCGCCGAGGCGCTGTCCGGCCTGCCGCCGGGCGTGTTCCAGCACATCCACGCCGACCATGACACCACGGCGAAGATGATCGGCAGCGGCGCGGTCGATTTCGTCGCCTTCACCGGCTCGGTCCCCGGCGGCAAGGCGGTCGAGGAGGCCGCGGCCGGCCGCTTCGTCGGCGTCGGACTGGAGCTCGGCGGCAAGGACCCCGGCTATGTCCGCGCCGATGCCGACCTGAAGCATGCCATCGACACGCTGGTCGACGGCGCCTTCTTCAACTCCGGCCAGTCCTGCTGCGGCATCGAGCGGATCTATGTCCACGCCTCGGTCTATGACGCCTTCGTCGAGGGCGCGGTCGAACTGACCAAGCAGTACGTGCTGGGCGACCCAACCGAGGAGGCGACGACGCTGGGGCCGATGGTCCGGGCCTCGGCCGCCGATTTCGTGCGCGGCCAGACCGCGGAGGCGGTGCGCCAGGGCGCCCGCGCCCTGATCGACGCCAAGGGCTTCACCGCCGACAAGGCCGGCACGCCCTATCTGGCGCCGCAGGTGCTGACCGGCGTCGACCATTCGATGCGGGTGATGACCGAGGAAAGCTTCGGCCCGGTCGTCGGCATCATGAAGGTGGCGTCGGACGAGGAGGCGGTGCGGCTGATGAATGACAGCCCCTACGGCCTGACCGCGTCGGTCTTCACCCGCGACGTCGACGCCGCCATCGCCATCGGCGACCAGGTGGCCACGGGCACCTGGTTCCTGAACCGCTGCGACTACCTGGACCCCGCCCTGGCCTGGACCGGCGTCAAGGACTCCGGCCGCGGCTGCACCCTTTCCAGCCTCGGCTACGACTACCTGACCCGGCCGAAATCCTTCCACCTGCGGCTGCCGGGGTGAGGACGGGCGGTTTGGTTTTTTGGTTCTGTCATTGCCGGGCTTGACCCGGCAATCCAGAAGATGTCGACAGTCTCTGGATGCCCGGGTCAAGCCGGGCATGACAGTGGGAAAAGCGGTCAACGACAGGGCGGATGAAGGCGACGATGCTCAAAGGCAACTGGAACTACCCGACCGCGGTGAAGTTCGGCCCCGGCCGGATCAAGGAACTGCCGGACCTGTGCAAGGCCCATGGCCTGCATCGGCCGCTCCTGGTCACCGATCCCGGCCTGGCGAAGCTGGCGATGATCGCCGATGCCGTCGCCGCCAACGAGGCCGCCGGCATCCCGACCGCCGTGTTCAGCGACGTCAAGCCGAACCCGACCGGCAAGAATGTCGTCGACGGCGTCGCCGTGTACCGGGCGGGCGGCCATGACGGCGTCATCGCCTTCGGCGGCGGCAGCCCGCTGGATGCCGGCAAGGCCATCGCCTTCCATGCCGGCCAGTCGCGCCCGCTGTGGGATTTCGAGGATATCGGCGACTGGTGGACCCGCGCGGACGCCGCGAAGATCGCCCCGGTGATCGCGATCCCGACCACCGCCGGCACGGGGTCGGAAGTTGGGCGCGCCGGCGTCATCACCGACGAGGACGCGCATGTGAAGCGCATCATCTTCCACCCGAAGATGATGCCGGTCGTGGTGATCGCCGATCCGGAGCTGAGCTTCGGCCTGCCGCCGCATGTCACCGCCGCCACCGGCATGGATGCGCTGGCGCATTGCCTGGAGGCGTTCTGCGCCCCTGGCTTCCACCCGATGGCCGACGGCATCGCGCTGGAGGGCATCCGGCTGATCCGGGAATGGCTGCCGGTCGCGGTCAAGGACGGCCGCAACCTGGAGGCGCGCAGCAACATGCTGGTCGCCGCCAGCATGGGCGCCACCGCCTTCCAGAAGGGGCTGGGGTCGATCCACTCTCTCGCCCACCCGCTCGGCGCGCTGTACGACGCCCATCACGGGCTGCTGAACGGCATCCTGATGCCATACTGCATGGTCCACAACCGCGACGCCATCGAGGGCCGGATGGAGCGGCTGGGCCGCTATATCGACCTGTCGAACCCCAGCTTCGACACCGTGCTGATCTGGGTGCTGGATCTGCGCCGCGAGATCGGCATCCCGCACACGCTGAAGGACATCGGCATCGGCGACAACCGGGCCGAGGAGATCGGCCGCATGGCCGAGGCCGACCCCTCGACCGGCAGCAACGCCAAGCCGGTCAAGGCCGACGATTTGCGCGCGGTGTTCGTGGATGCGGTGAACGGGCGGCTGTAAGGCCGCCCTTCCCCACTCTGTCATGCCCGGGCTTGACCCGGGCATCCAGGGCAGCAAGAGCTGCTCTGGGTGGCCTCCAGATTGCCGGGTCAAGCCCGGCAGTGACAGTGTGGAGAGCGCCTCCCCCTCCCTTTCCGGCCCGACACGGCTGCGCCGGATGCCCTTTACTCGTGCGGCATTTTGCATTCCGTCGCATCGGTCGCATTGAAAATTATTAACCCCATCGCAGTGCACAAAAGTCTTACATGTCGGTGAGGCACCGGTGCGGGATGGGCGTCTTCCGGTGCGTTTCGGCTGCAGGAATCAGGCCATGAAGCGCTCGGTTTTGGGGGTCGTCGCGGTCCTCGGCATCGCCATTGCTGCCGTCGCCTGGCAGCGCTTCGGCAACGCGGACGCGATCGAGCGCAGCGGCAAGGCCGCCGAGGTCGGCACCAGCCAGTCCGGCGGCAAGAATGCCGGCCGGTCGATCCCGGTGGTCACCGCCGCGGTCGAGCAGAAACCGGTCGCCACCACCATCTCCGCCATCGGCACGGTCGAGCCGATCGCGACCGTCCTGGTCACCTCCCGCATCGACAGCCAGGTGATGCAGGTGCATGTCGCCGACGGCCAGACCGTCCAGGCCGGCGACCTGCTGTTCACCCTCGACGACAAGCCGCCGAAGGCCGCCGTCGCCCTGGCCCAGGCCAACCTGGCCAAGGACCAGGCCGACCGCGACCAGACTGCGATGGATGTCGAGCGCGACAAGCCGCTGGTCAAGACCGGCGCGGTCTCGCAGCAGGCCTATGACCTGGCGGTCGCCGCCGCCAAGCGGTCGGAGGCCAGCGTCGCCGCGGACCAGGCCAATCTGGACCAGGCCCAGCTGACCCTGTCCTACACCCAGATCAAGGCGCCGATCACCGGCCGGCTCGGCGTCGTGTCGGTGACCGCCGGCAACCTGGTCAAGGCCAACACCACCAACAGCAACGCCACCAGCGGCGCCGTCACCAGCCTGGTCACCATCACCGAGATGACGCCGATCCGGATCGCCTTCACCGTGCCGGAGCGGAACCTGGACGCCATCCGCGCGGCGGTGACCAGCCCGGCCCCGCCGGCGGTCGACGCCTTCGACAGCGACGGCCAGCGCCGCATCGCCAGCGGCAAGCTGAGCTTCATCGACAGCACGGTCGACACCAAATCGGGAACGATCCCGCTGAAAGCGACCTTCGACAACACGGCCTTTGCCCTGTGGCCGGGGCAGTTCGTGCGGGTGGCGCTGCAGCTGGGCACCCAGGACAACGCCATCACCGTGCCGACGGTGGCGCTGCAGGCCGGCCAGGACGGCGCCTTCGTCTTCGTCGCCAGGCCGGACGGCACCGCCGAGATGCGGCCGGTGACGGTGGCGCGGACGGTCGGCGACACCGCCGTGGTCGCCCAGGGCGTGAAGCCGGGCGAGAAGGTGGTGACCGAGGGCCAGCTGCGGCTGATGCAGGGCAGCCGCATCACCGAGAAGGCAGGCACCACGGCCCCGGCGGCGCCGCGCGCGGACGGCGTCGCCTCCGCCGTCAGCCCGACCTGATCCGGGCGTACGGCCATGAACCTCTCGGAGCTCTGCATCCGCCGCCCGGTGATGACGACCCTGCTGACGGTCGCCATGGTCATGGCGGGCCTGTTCGCCTTCGGCCAGCTGCCGATCGCGGCGCTGCCCAACACCGACTTCCCGGTGATCAACGTCTCGGCCAGCTTGCCCGGCGCCAGCCCGGACACGATGGCGAGCTCGGTTGCGACGCCGCTGGAGAAGCAGTTCGAGACCATCGCCGGCATCCAGTCGATGTCGGCGACCTCGGTCCAGGGGTCGACCACCATCACCCTGGAATTCGACCTGAACCGCGACATCGACGCGGCCGCCGCCGACGTCCAGTCCGCCATCACCGCGGTGCAGCGCAAGCTGCCGCCGGAGATGACCTCGCCGCCGAGCTACCGCAAGGTCAACCCGGCCGATGCGCCGATCATGCTGCTGTCGGTCAGCAGCGACACGCTGCCCTTGTCGACCCTGGACGCCTTCGCCGAGCAGGTGATCTCGCCCAGCCTGTCGACCCTGACCGGCGTGGCCCAGGTGTCGATCTATGGCAGCCAGAAATACGCCGTCCGCATCCAGATCGACCCCGACGCGCTGAACCACCGCGGCATCAGCGTCGACGACGTGCAGAAGGCGGTCGCCGCCGCCAATGTCAACACGCCGGTCGGCACCCTGCAGGGCCCGCAGCAGCAGCTGATCCTGCAGGCCGACACGCAGATGTACGATGCCAAGGCCTTCGCCGACCTGATCGTGGCGTCGCCCAACGGCATGCCGGTGCGGCTGGGCGACGTCGCCAAGGTGATCAACTCGGTCGAGAACGACCAGACCGCCAGCTGGTTCGACCAGAACCGGTCGATCGTGCTGGCGGTGCAGCGCCAGCCGGACGCCAACACCGTCGCCATCGTCGATGCGGTGAAGGAGCTGCTGCCGAAGTTCAGCGCCGACATGCCGCCTTCGGTGAAGATCAACGTGCTGAACGACCGGTCGACCTCGATCCGCCAGGCGGTCACCGACGTGCAGTTCACGCTGGGCCTGACCATCGCGCTGGTGGTGATGGTGATCTTCCTGTTCCTGCGCCGCCTGTCGGCCACCATCATCCCGACGGTGACGGTGCCGATCTCGCTGGTCGCCACCATCGCCGGCATGTACCTCTGCGGCTTCTCGATCGACAACATCTCGCTTTTGGGCCTGACCCTGTCGGTCGGCCTGGTGGTCGACGATGCGATCGTGATGCTGGAGAACATCGTCCGCTACATCGAGGACGGCATGAAGCCCTTCGAGGCGGCGCTGAAGGGCAGCCGCGAGATCGGCTTCACCATCCTGTCGATCACCCTGTCGCTGGTCGCGGTGTTCATCCCGGTGCTGCTGATGGGCGGCGTGGTCGGCCGCATCTTCAACGAATTCGCGGTCGTCGTGACCATGTCGATCGCGGCCTCAGCCTTCGTCTCGCTGACGCTGACGCCGATGATGTGCTCGCGCTTCCTGCACAGCCATGACGAGGAGAAGCCGGAGGGCGCGATCGGCCGGACGCTGGAGCGCGGCTTCGACGCCATCCTCGGCTTCTATTCGCGGACGCTGCGCTGGTGCCTGGCGCACCGCCCGGTGATGCTGCTGGTGTTCTTCGGCACCATCGCCGGCACCATGCTGCTGTTCCAGGCCATTCCGAAGGGCTTCTTTCCGACCGAGGATCTGAGCCAGCTGCAGGTGACCACCCAGGCGCGGCAGGACGTGTCCTTCGACGCCATGATCGGGCTGCAGAACCAGGTCCGCGACGTGTTCCAGAAGTCGCCCTATGTCCAGGACGTGGTGTCGAGCGTCGGCACCAACGGCTATGGCGGCACGCTGAACTCCGGCCGGCTGTTCGTGCAGCTGAAGCCGAAGGAGCAGCGCCCGCCGCTCGACACCGTGATCTCGGACCTGCGGCGCCAGCTGGCCCCGATCTCCGGCATCGACAGCTACATGGTGCCGGTGCAGAACCTGCGGGTCGGCGGCCGCACCTCATCCGCCCAGTACCAGTTCGTGATGCAGGGCCTGAACCAGCAGGAGCTGTATGACTGGGCCGGCAAGATGACAACCGGGATGCGCCGGTCGTCGGTGCTGCAGGACGTGGTCAGCGACCTGCAGCTGAACGCCCTGCAGGCGACGCTGAAGGTCGACCGCGACAAGGCGGCCCAGCTGGGCGTCACCAGCGACGCGCTGCGCTCGACCCTCTATGGCGGCTTCGGCACCGAGCAGATCTCGACCATCTTCACCGCGGTCGACAGCTACGAGGTGATCCTCGAGCTCGACCCCGCCTTCCCATGGTCGGCGGATTCGCTCGACAAGATCTATGTCCGTTCCTCCAATGGCGATCTGGTGCCGCTCGGCGCCTTCGCCACGGTGGAGCGCACGGCCGGGCCACTGTCGGTCAACCAGCAGGGGCAACTGCCGGCCGTCACCATCTCGTTCAACGTCGCCGGCGGCAAGTCGCTGAGCGACGCGACGGCGGAGATCGACCGGATCAAGGCCGACATCGCCCTGCCGGTGACCATCACCACCGCCTATGCCGGCAACGCCCAGGTGTTCCAGCAGTCGCTGCAGAACCAGGGACTGCTGCTGCTTGGCGCGGTGCTGACGATCTACATCGTGCTCGGCATCCTCTACGAGAGCTTCACCCATCCGCTGGTGATCCTCTCCGGCCTGCCCTCGGCGGCGATCGGCGCGCTGGGCACGCTGATGCTCTTCCGCACCGACCTGTCGGTGATCGCGATCATCGGCGTCTTGATGCTGATCGGCATCGTCAAGAAGAACGCCATCATGATGATCGACTTCGCCCTGAACGCGCAGCGCAGCGAGGGGCTGGCGGCGCGCGACGCGATCTACCGCGCCTGCACCCTCCGCTTCCGGCCGATCATGATGACCACCATGGCGGCGCTGATGGGCGCCCTGCCGATCGCGGTCGGCCAGGGGGCCAGCGCCGAGCTGCGCCAGCCGCTGGGCCTGGCCGTGGTCGGCGGGCTCGTGGTGTCGCAGATGCTGACTCTCTACATCACCCCGGTGCTGTACCTCTATGTCGAGGACCTGACCCACGGCGCCCTGTCCTTCGGCCGTTGGCTCCGGCGCGGCGGCAAGGGCAACATCGTGCCTGGTCACGCCCCGGCGGAGTAGAAATCCAACGCACTGCCGGTCCCGCTTGCGGGACCTTTCAGAACAGCAATCCATCCCTTTGCCGTCATTCCCGCGAAAGCGGGAATCTCCTTCCGGTCAAGGCGTGACGATCCCCGCTTTCGCGGAGATGAACGGATTGGGAGATTCTGGAAAGGTCTCATAGGCGGGAGAGGCCACGCAAAAGTCGGCTCGGTTCTTATCGTCGCCGGAAGAATGCAGGCCAGCGGGCGGAGCGTGATGCCCTGGCGCAGACAGCCGACGACGTCCGGCACGGGTACCCGTGCCGGTGCCTCTCCGTCAGTCATGCCGCCAGTCGTCGGTGATCCTGTTCCCGGCCCTTGCGCTCGGCCGGATCCTCGCCGGGCGGCGCCGTCGCCGGCGGACCAGGGCTGGCCCCTCCCTGCCATCCTCCTGCAGAAGGAAGGGGAACTGGCCGGAACGGTGCCATGGTGGTCTCGGGCCGCTCCGGACCGGCGGCGGTTGTGCCGGAAGCGCCGCGCTTGTCCCCGGGCGGACCGGCGGCGCTGGGCCGCCACTCGCATTGAGCACTATGCCTGAGCGGCCGCAGCCTCTCGCGCGCGGCGCCCGGGCGGGCGTCGGCGTCGGCGTCCGGGTGGTGGCCGAGAGCGAGGCCTCGACAAGCGCGTCCGCGCGCTCGGCCAGCCGTTCGACCGAGAACCAGGCCCGGATCGTCACCCATCTGCGTCTTCCCTTCTGAGCTGCGGCCGGCCGCGGGTGTTGGGGTAGCGCGTTCCGTCGAGCGCCGATCCGCTGTAGGATCGGGGGAGGCAGGTCAGGACGGCGTGGCAATGTCGGATATCGATCGGCTCAAGGACGTCCCGGCAGCATTCATCGCGGCCTGGAACCGCCACGACATGACGGCGCTCGCCGCGCTCTTCGCCGAGGATGCGGACTTCGTCAACGTCGTCGGCCTGTGGTGGCGGAGCCGGGCGGAGATCGAGGTCGCCCACGCGGCGACCCACGCCACCATCTTCAAGGACAGCCGCCTGGAAGGCGACATCGCCGAGGTCATCAGCCTGGGGCTGGGAACTGCGGCCCTGCACGTGACCTGGACGCTGACCGGTCAGAGCACGCCAGATGGCACGCCGGCCGAGCCGCGGCGGGGCATTCTATTGCTGATCCTGACCGATACGCCGGACGGCTGGCGGATCCGGATCGCCCAGAACACGGACATCGTTCCGGGCGCCCTCGCGCCGCCGTGAGCGGACAGGGCCGCATGCGACCCGAAACGGTCGGTTAGCGTTAGGCCGCTATCCCGCTACCGAGGAGTGCGCGCCCAACCATGGTCACTGAGAGCGCTTCGTCCGAACGAGATGGCCACGCCCCTCATCCAGAATGTGCTCGACGTCATCGGATCGTCGGGAGCGCCTCTCCAGTTCGTTGACCAGCGCCCGGATGTCTTCCGAGTACGTGCTCGGACCACGGAGGTTCCGGTGAAGTTAAAGCGCCAGAATCTTGGTCTCGGTCACGGAGTAGAGCTGGCGGTATGGCATGGTTGCCCTCACAGTCACAATTCCGCAATAATTCGTCTTGTATCATGACAATGTGACATCGACATTAGGACGAAAGATCCCGCCGACTCAGTGCGGGAGGATCACTTTTCTGGCAACAACGCCGATCACCGAGAATTCACGGTCCCGAAAGGATCGTGCCCCGGCCTCCAGCGCGACATCCGGATCGGCAAAGAAGCACAACACCTTGCCGCGCCGGACGAACGCGTACTGGGACGGCGGCGTCGTCGCGGAGCCGGTGAGAAACGTCGTCAGATCGGGTCGCTTCGGAATGTCAAGGGAATCGGTCCCTGCTCGAAAGCGGTATGTCGGAGTTCGGATTGCTGTTGCATTTCCGGTCGCCATTGAAGGGGCGAGACAATAATATAGGTGCCTGCCTGCATCAAGAAAGATGCCGTTGTTGACTAGGAGAAATGTCGTTAAGCTTTTCTCAAAATTCCTGGTCAGCGAGCGGATATTCTCTTAACCTTTATGTCAGGCGATATGAGGAAGAAGTGTCTGGAATTTCCCTTTCGACAAGCCGACAGTTCAATGTCGCTGTCGAGCCTCTCATTCCAAGCATCCGGCGATATGCGGCTTCTTTGACCCACAATCGCGCGGACGCTGATGATCTCGTGCAAGACACTCTTCTGCGCGCGATCGTCAATCTTCATCGTTGGCGGCCCGAAACAAGCATGATGGGCTGGCTGGTGGTGATCATGAGGCGGATCTTCTTGTCCGAGTACGCGCGGGTCGGGCGCGTGAAGCTCAACATCGTTCCTCTCGAGGATCACAATCTGGGCGTCAAATCCTCGCAGGATCTCGCGCTTGAACTCCGGGAGCTTTCGGTCCGATGGCCGACGCTTTCGAGCGAACATCGCGAGGTGCTGGAATGCATTGCGATCTCGGGCGAATCTTACAAGGCGATGGCCAAACGCCTGCGGTTGCCGCTCGGAACACTTCGGTGCCGGCTTCATCGAGCTCGAACTGCGCTTCGATCGGGCGGTTCGACGTCGAGAATTCACTCATTCGTCCAACGCCCAAGGAGGTAGGGACCGATACCGATTTCGCTCCAGACGTCCGCTTCCGGGATGCTGCTGTTTTGGCCGGAGATGACAGACTCGATCCAACTCAGGGCGTGCTACATCGGATGACTAGGGGCCAGCGAGCTTCGGCCGTACAGGCTCCAACCAACTGAGAGGAGCGAGGATTTCAATTATGGGATAAAGTTGAGAGCAGTGCTTCTGTGCCATGTGCCGAGGCGAAGGGCAAGCAGAGCCAGGAGAGACTAAACATGATTTGCGTTCGTCTTGCGTTGTTGATCACCTCTATCACTGCTCTTCCGGTGATCACCGCCCTGGCAGATGATCCTCAGACTGCGCGCGGCAAATATCTCGTCACGATCGGCGGCTGCAATGACTGCCACACGCCGGGATATTTCTTCGGCAGGCCCGACATGTCGCGTTTTCTTGGCGGCTCGGATGTCGGCTTCGAGATGCCGGGGCACGGTGTCTTTGTTGCCCCGAACATCACACCCGACAAAGACACCGGCATCGGCAGTTGGACCCGGGAGCAGATCGTGACCGCGATACAAGGCGGCCAACGACCGGACGGCCGCATGCTGGCACCGATCATGCCCTGGCATGCCTTTGCCCAGCTCACATCGGATGACGCTGTGGCGATCGCGGCCTTTCTCCAAAGTTTGGCCCCTGTTCACAACCAGGTCCCGGGTCCTTTCGAGCCTGGAGAGAGCGTTTCGACCTTCATGTTCCGGATCGTGCCGCCAGGCGAAACTGCGGCTGACGCGCCGAAGTAGACGGGTCAGATCGAACGCTGTTCTGCGTGGTGATTTTTCTGGCAGTTGCTACCACGCCTGCACGACCTTCCTCTGAACGATGGCTGACAACGACATGGCGCGCGACATCGCCGCCACTGACGCCCAAACGGTGTTGGGAACCACAGCAGGCCGGCCGCTGGAGTTCGCTGCAACCGCTGGAACACGGTCAAGTCGCCGCTAATGTGACATCAGAACCGGCATTGATACATTGTGGATCAGATCCTGGCTCACGCCGCCGAACAGACGTTCAAACAACGGGGAATGGCCGTAGGCGCCGGCAACGATGAGGTCCGCCCGCTGCCGGTCAAGGCATGAGAATAGAGCATCGAGCAGGGAATTGTCGCCTGTATCCGGCCAGGTGAATAGCTCGGTCTCGATACCGTGCCTGCGAAGATGGTCCGCCATCAGGCCCGGTGCCGGTTCCATCTGGTCGGCAGGCGGCGCAAACTCGAACAGCGTCACCTTTTCCGCACGAGACAGAAGCGGCAGCGCGTCGTGAACGGCGCGGGTCGCCTCGCGGCTTGCATTCCATGCGAGAACGATGTTCCGGCCCACAGGCTCTCGTCGCCAGTCGGGTGGGAGCACCATGAGGGGCACCCCCGCCGAGAGCAGGACATCCTGAGGAACCGCAGGTAAGACGACTTCCGCGTTAGTCTCGTGACGCTGGGTGGCGATGACCAGGTCGGCGAAATGAGCATAGAGCGCTTTCCAGCTGCCGGCCGAGCGATCAGCGGCCCGGAACTCGCCATCGAGATGGGCGCTGTCCAGCCGGAATTGGAACAGAGTCTGAAGGCCGGCCGCCTGGTCCTTCCATCGCCCCTCAAACGCCGCTGACGTGCTGACGTCGACGCCGAGCAGTCTTGCCCCGTGTTCTTGAGCGAGGGAGATCGCGAGGTCGAGCCGAGCCGGGGTATCGCTCGTTGCATCGAGGAATACCACGATATCCTTGTAAGGCATCGGGCCTCCTTGGCCGGCCAACGCCGGCGCCTGTCTCGAGGCATGCGCCTCTTGGCTGAGAGCGGACGAAACCGCGCTCCAGAACTGATATATGGCAATAGCGCCGGATGCATACATCGGGCCATTGGACGTCCGCTTCGGAGACGACTCGGCAATGTCGGGAATCCGCCCTAACCGGACAGTTTGCCTGGACGGATCGCGCCAAAAGCCGCCACAGAGCTGCTTTCCCCTGATACTCGCACACGCGCTGCCAGAACGGGATCAATGGCGATCCCGTTCTCGGCCGCCGAGTCCGCTTTCGGGCGAGGCTGGACCGCCGAAGACGTCCGCTTCGGGGAAGCCGGAAGGGCTGGCGATCGTCCGCAGCGAGCCGATTCCAGTCAGCTGCGAGATGGCCTCCGGTCAGAACGTTACGAGATCCCGCTTTCGCGGGGATGACGGGTTGGGGATTCTGGGAAGTCTCGCCCCGCGGGAAAGGCGACACTCGACGATCGATCTCACGGCCGACGGAAGAAGGCGGGCCCCAACGGCCGCAGGCGGACGCCGTCGCGCAGGCGGCCGAAGCGCTGGGCAGCCGGGTCGGCCAGGTTCGGGCCCGGCGCCTCGACCACCAGCACCGCCTCGGCGATCGGCTCGAAATCGGCGCGGAAATGCACCGAGCTCTTCAGCGCCAGGATCTTCTGGGCCGCCGGCTCGAGCCCGAGATGGCGGAACATCGCCTGGTCGGCGGCCTGCTGCTTGCGGCTGCACACCGCCACGCGGACGCCGCCCGGATGGCGCAGCAGCGCCATCGGGCCGAGTTGCATCCGGTTGCCGCCGTAGAACGGGCCGGTGCCGGTGAAGCGGCCGTCGCCCAGCGCCTCGACCGTCCACGCAGCCTCGAGCGGCTGTTGCCCGCGATAGGCGCTGCCGGCGCCGATACCGCGGTCCAGCACCGCGCCGACGCCCGCGGCCTGCGCCGCTTCGGCCGTGGCCGCATCGGCCAGCAGGCCCAGCACCGCGCCCTCGGCGCCGCCGCGGATCAGCGCCTCCAGCAGCACCACGCCGTCGGATTCGGCGCCGCCGCCCGGATTGTCCTGGGTGTCGGCCAGAACCACCGGCCGCTTGGCCCCGGCCGCAAGGCGCCGGGCCTCCGCCACCGCCGCGTCCGGCTGCAGCAGCACCGGCACGAATTCCGGCTCGGCCGCCGCGATCGCGGCCGTCATCGCGTCCACCGCCGCTTTCAGCGCCGCCGGATCGGCGCCGTAGCCGACCAGGCTGGGCCCGCAATCGGCGAAATCCGCCGCCGGGAAGCCCATCGAGAAGCCGAGCGAGACGTCGTGCCGGCGTTCGAGCTCGGCCAACAGCGCGTAGAGCCGACGCGCCGGGTCGCTGAGCGTGCATTGCCCCACCAGCGAGACCAGGAACTCCGCCTGCCGGAACGCCTTGCCCGGCCGCCAGCCGGACAGGATGCGGTCCAGCAGCGCCGCCGCCCGCGCCCCGGTCTCGGCCATGTCGACATGCGGATAGGTGCGGTACGGCACAAGCAGGTCGGAGAGGTCGACCATCCGCTGCGTGACGTTGGCGTGCAGGTCGAGGCTGGCCACGACCGGGACGTCCGGGCCAGTGATGGCGCGGATGCGGGCCAGGATCTCGCCCTCCCCGTCCGGCACGCTCTCGGTGACCATGGCGCCGTGCAGGTCGAGATAGACGGCGTCGACCGGCCAGGCGGCGCGGAGGTCGTCGACCAGCATCGCCGTGATCCGCTCGAAGGCGTCGTCGGTGACCGGCGCCGAGGGCGAGGCCGAGCACCACAGGAGCGGTGCGATCTCGTGCCCCGCCGCCGCGGCGGCCGCGAGGAAGCCGGCCGCCGGCAGGTTGATCCCGGCCAGGGCCGGCGCCAGTGCCGCGCCGCGCGACAGTCCGGGCCAGCCATCCGCCATCTCGAACTGCGAGTAGCCGGCCTTCACCGAGGCGAAGCTGTTGGTCTCGTGCTGGAACCCGCCGACTGCGATCCGCATCCCGAACTCCCATCGATCCGTCACCGCACCGTCATCGCACAGCCGGGCTGGAGGGTCGAGCCGCGCGCCGCCGGGTGACGCTCCCGCCGTCGCGGCCTAGGATGGCCGCCCTATGGAGATTCGCATGCGCCCCATCACTGTTCCGGCCATCCTGATCGCCGCGGCCCTGCTGCCCTCGCTCGCCGCGGCGCAGGAGACCTGCTACGTGGTCCCGACCCTGGGCGCAGCGGACAGCGCGCCGCAGCTGAAGGCCGTCGCCCCCGGCCAGAAGCGGGTGCATTTCATCAAGGGGGCGTCCGGCGGCCAGGGCTGCCCGAACGACAGCGCCGCCTGCCAGATGAAGGGCTATCTGGTCGCCAATGACCGCGTCGTCGTCACCGCCATCCAGGGCGCCTATGCCTGCGCCACCTTCACCGGCGGCGCGCCGAACTTCGCCAGCACCACCGGCCTGCTGCCGCTGAGCGCCCTGGCCGACACGCCGCAGGCGGCGGAGGGCGACTGGACCGGCGCCTGGCGCAGCGGCGACGAGCAGGAGATCGACATCAAGACCGCGGCCGGCAGCGTCATCGCGATCGAGGGCAACGCCACCTATGGTGGCGACGATCCGGAGTGGGTGGCGCGCGGCGCGATCAATGCCGGCCAGATCGGCGGCACGCTGACGCCGGACGGCGACAGGGCCGCCTTCTCCGCCGGCGACGATGGCGAGGCCGCGCCCTACGACGCCAATCCCGGCGACGATTCCGTATGCCGCGTCCGGCTGTGGCGGGTCGGCCCCTATCTGCTGGCGGCCGACAACCTGATGTGCGGCGGAATGAATGTCAGCTTCACCGGCGTCTACAGCCGGGGCAAGCCGGGCCAGTGACGGCGGGCGGCTGGTTGCAGCCGCCCCTGCCCCTTCACGGATGCTTGTGGATCGGGTCGACCCAGTAGACGGCCTCCGGCTTCTCCACCGGCTCGATGTCGAGATTGACCACCACCGCCTCGTTGTCGCTGCGCACCAGCACGCATTCCAGCGGCTCGTCGGTCGAGGCGTTGATCTCCTGGTGCGGCACATAGGGCGGCACGAAGATGAAGTCGCCCGCCCCGGCCTCGGCGACGTATTCCAGCTTCTCGCCCCAGCGCATCCGGGCCTTGCCGCGGACGACATAGATCACGCTCTCCAGCGCGCCGTGGTGATGCGCGCCGGTCTTGGCGTCGGGATGGATGGTGACGGTGCCGGCCCAGATCTTCTGCGCCCCGACCCGGGCGGCATTGATCGCCGCCTTGCGGTCCATGCCCGGCGTCTGGGCAGTGTTGGGGTCGAGATCGGTGCCCCGGATCACGCGCACCCCGTTCAGGCGCCAGTCGGGGGTCTCGTGGTGATGATGGTCGGTCATGGGTCGGTCCGGAAGTTCCCGCGGCGTTCGGCGCCAGACTGCGCCGCGACCGCGGCTGAAGCAACCACGACGGATCCTTCCCGGCATTTTCGAAACCCGGTTTCACCGGTCCGTCACGGTCCGCTGCTATAGGAGCGGCGTCCGATTCTTCCCGTTGCCATGAGACACCGATCGTGACCTCCGACAGCCGCCGCCAATTCCTGAAAACCGGCCTCGCCGCCGCGGCCGCGATGGCCGTGCCGGCCAGCATCCGCCAGGCCATGGCGATCCCCGCCCACAACGCCACCGGCACCCTGCGCGATGTTGAGCACATCGTCGTGCTGATGCAGGAGAACCGGTCCTTCGACCATTACTTCGGCACGCTGAACGGCGTCCGCGGCTTCGGCGACCCGCGCCCGGTGCCGCTGCCGAGCGGCCGGCCGGTCTGGTACCAGAGCGTCGGCCGCAACGGCGCCAGCCGCAAAGGTTACGACAATGTCGGCTGGGATCATTGGCATGAGCGGGAGCGCTGGTACGAGGCCGATCCCAAGGCCCAGGCCCGGCTCGACTATGTCCTGCCGTTCCGGCTCGACACCAGCAGCACCAGCGCCCAGCACATGGACGGCACCGATCACAGCTGGAAGCTGGACCAGTCGCTGTGGAAGAACTGGGACACCTGGGTGCCGCTGAAGAGCCGGATGTCGATGGGCTATTACGACACCGCCTCCGACCTGCCCTTCTACCGCCAGCTGGCGGATGCGTTCACCATCTGCGACGCCAATCACTGCTCGATCTTCGCCAACACCGAGCCGAACCGGCAGTACTACACCGGCGGCGCCAGCGTCTACACCCTGACCGGCCGCGATCCGAAGAACCCGAAGCGCCGGCTGCATGGCCAGGAGCTGGACAACAACTGGACCGCCGACATGGACCTGGACGAGCCCTGGGAAGGGCTCGCCTGGGAGGCCTATGCCGAGACGCTGGAGAGGCACGGCATCGACTGGCGCGTCTACCAGGCCTATTCCAACTATGGCTGCAACTCGCTGGCCTATCACCGCGACTTCCGCAAGATCAGCAAGAGCTCGGACCTGTACAAGCGCGGCCGCGCCTATGTCGGCCCCAAGCTGGCCTCGAACGAGGATCCCTACGACGCCGTGCTGGCGCGGGCGATCGCCGACGACGTCAAGGCCGACCGGCTGCCGCAGGTGTCCTGGGTGATCTGCCCCGACGCGTTCTGCGAGCACCCCAACGCCTCCCCCGCCGCCGGCCAAGCCTTCGTCGACAAGATCCTCGAGGCGCTGACCAGCAACCCCAAGGTCTGGGCCAAGACCGTCCTGATCGTGAACTACGACGAGAATGACGGCTTCTTCGACCATGTGCCGGCGCCGGTGCCGCCGGTGAACACCCGGTTCTACGGCTATCAGGGCCGCAGCACGCTGCCGGTCGGGGACGAGAACTTCAACGGCGTGCCGATCGGCCTCGGGCCGCGGGTGCCGATGCTGGTGGTGTCGCCCTGGAGCAAGGGCGGCTGGGTCTGCTCCGAGCTGTTCGACCACACCTCGGTGCTGCAGCTGATCGAGCGGCGCTTCGGCGTGCCCTGCCGCTTTATCTCGCCCTGGCGCCGCGCGGTCTGCGGCGACCTGACCACGGCCTTCGATTTCCGCACCCCCGACGCCGTGCTGCCGCCGCTGCCGGACACCAGCCACTACAAGGCCCAGGCCGATGCCGCCGCCGGCCGGCCCGGGCCGGTGCCGCCCGCGACCCAGTCGCGGCCGGTGCAGCAACAGGGCCAGCGCCGGGCCCGGCCCCTGCCCTATCGGCTCAGCGCCCAGGGCCGGGTCGACCCCAACGGGCAGCGCTTCTGGATCGATTTCGCCAATACCGGGACCGTCGGCGCCTGCTTCACCGTCTATGCCGGCGGCGGCGCGACCTTCGACGAGGCGGGCAAGCCCTACGAGCCGGACGACACCGTGTTCCCGGACCGGCCGATGCAGCCGACCGCCGACCGGCGCGGCCCGTGGCAATACACGGTCGGGGCCGGCGACACGCTGTCGGACAGCTGGGACCCGGACCATGGCCGCAGCTACGATCTGTCGGTCTACGGGCCGAACGGCATGCTGAACCAGTTCAAGGGCCGGCTCACGCCGATCCTGTCGGGCGAGGCACGGCCCGAGGTGCGGCTGATGCAGGACGGGCTGAGTGGCGACGTCACGCTGCTCTTGAGCAATATCGGGTTCCGGCCCTGCTACCTGACCGTGACCAACGGCTACAGCGCCGAGCCGCCGCGGCACCATACCCTGTGGCCGGGCGCGCTGGTGCGCGACCGCTGGTCGCTGCGGGCCAGCTCCGGCTGGTTCGACCTGAGCGTCACGGCGGGGACCGGCGACGGCTTCCTGCGCCGCTTCGCCGGCCATGTCGAGACCGGCCGCCCGAGCCTGACCGACCCGAAGATCGGCGGCCTCGCCGTCGAGATGGTCTGAACGAGATGCGGCCGCGGCGCTCCGGCACCGCGGCCTATCGCGACAGGATGAAGACCAGAGCGCCGGCGGGCCGGACTACCGGTCCTTTGGCAGCTTCTCGGCGATGCCGTAGAGCTTCTTGCGACGGTCCATCTCGTCCCAGACCTCGCAGGGGCCGATCTCGAGCTCGGTCAGCAGCACGGTCAGGTTGAACATCAGGTCGGCGGCCTCCTCGATCACGGCCTGGCGCTCGCCCCGGACGGCGTCGATCGCAACCTCGGCCGCCTCCTCGACCAGCTTCTGCGCCATTTTCGGCACGCCGCTGTCGAGCAGCTTCGCCGTGCGCGGGCTGAACTGCATGCGCGACCGCCGCTCCCGCAGTTCCTCTGCCAGCGCCTGAAGCCGATCCCATGCGACCGTCTGATGACCCATTTTTGACCCCTTCCGCTTCCCTCCGGGAACCGCCTCCAACGGCCCTCGCAGGAGTCTGCGCCGCAATCACGGCGCCCGAGTGTTCCATCCGCCACACAGCCGCCTTGGGCTGGTCATGACACGACAGGATTGCGATCATCCGCGCCATGCGCCGCAGATGTTGCACGGCTGTGCAAGCTCGACACGAAAGGGCTGGCCTGTCAACTATCCATAGCTCATGGGTGGCCATGGAAAACCAGCCCTGGTGCTTGCCTTCTGCACGGCTGTGCATATCATTGGCCGTTTCGCCGCCTGCGCCAGGTGGCTCCGCAGCAGGTCTGTTCCGTCGTCGTGACGCGTCACCGCAGCTTCGCCAGCGCCCAGCAGGTGGCCGACCGGGCCGGCGTCTCCCGCTCCGCCGTCTCCCGCACCTTCACCCCCGGCGCCAGCGTCTCGGACGAGACGCGCCGGCGGGTGCTGGCGGCGGCGGAGGCGCTGGGCTACCACGTCAACCACCTGGCCCGCGGCCTCACCCGGCGGTCCAGCGCCATCGTCTGCATCGTCGCCTCCGACCTGGAGACGCCGCTGCGGTCGCGGATGGTCGGGGCCCTGACCGACCGGCTGCAGCGCAGCGGCCGCGTCGCCATGCTGATCGGCACCAGCGGCCGCGGCGATGCCGATGCCCGCTCGGCGCTGCGGCAGATCCTGAACTATCGCGCCGACGCCACCATCGTGCTGTCCGGCACGCCGTCGGAGGACATCACCCGGCTGTGCATCGCCGCCGGGCAGCGGGTGGTGCTGATCAACCGCGACGACCGGATTGAGGGGCCGGACAACATCGCCATCGACAGCGCCCTGCCCGGGCGGCTGGCGGTGGCCGCCTTCCGCCGCGCCGGCTGCCGGCGGCTGTGCCTGGTGACCTCGGCCCAGGGCACGCCCGCGCTGCTGGCGCGCGAGGCCAGCTTCCTCACCGCCGCCCGCGACGAGGGGATCGAGCCGGCGGTCTGGCGCGGCGGCCGCACCGTCTACGCCACCGGCCGGGCGGCGGCGCACGACTTGCTGCTGCGGCCGGACCGACCGGACGCCGCCTTCTGCATCAGCGACCTGGTCGCCTTCGGATTCCTCGATGCGGCGCGCCACGACCTGGGCCTGCGCGTGCCCGAGGATCTCTGCGTCATCGGCTTCGACAACACCGAGCAGGCGGGCTGGTCGGCCTATGACCTGACCACCTTCGACCAGTCGGTCGACGCCACCGGCGACGCGGTGATGGCCGCGCTGGACGCAGCGGAGGGTACGGCACCGCTGCGGCTGACGATCCCGGCGCCGCTGGTCTGGCGCCGCACCGTCCGCGGCCCGGCGCCGGACCGGGTCGGCTGACGCCGGGTCAAAGCGCGAAGTCGGCGGCGACGAGATTGATCGTGCCGGTGAGAACGATGTTGAAATCGGCCGTGCCGTTGCCGTTGACGTCGCCGGAGATGACGGTAAGGCCAGCGTCACGCCAATAATGGAGCTGGCCGGCGACGCCGGTGAAGGCAGCGGTGCCGATGAAGCTGAAGGCCTGGTCGCCGGCGACGTGAATCGGGCGTCGATCACCGCCAGGTCGATGCGGTCACCCTGGGCGTGGCTGAAATCGGTGATCCGGTCGGCATTGGCGCCCCCGACGCTGTCGGCAAGGGCGGTAAACTGGAATCGGTCCGCCCCGGCGCCGCCGGTGACGGTGTCCCTGCCGGCCCGGCCGACGAGAAGGTCGTTGCCGTTCCACCCCTGCAGGACATTGGCGCCAGCATTGCTGTACAGGTTGTCCCAGCCCTGGCCGCCGGAAAGGTTCCCGATGCCGGAGAGGGTATCGCCCTGCGCCTCGCCGCCGCTGCCGAGGCCGCTGGCGAGGCTGACCCCGACCCCGGACGTGCCGCTGAAGTAGCTGGCAGTGTCGGTGCCGGCGGCCCCTTAATATCGCCGGCGACGCGCGGCAGACGCATCAGCCGAATGAGGGATGCGCGCCGCCGAGCGCCTTCCCGTCACAGTACGAAGTCGGCCGCGACCAGGACGATGGTGCCGGTCAGGACAATGTTGAAGTCGCCGGTGCCGTTGCCGTTGACGTCGCCGGAGACGATGGTCCGGCCGGACTCGTGCCAATAATGGAGCTGCCCTGCGACGCCGGTGAAGGCGGCGGCGCCGATGAAGCTGAAGGCCTGGTCGCCGGCGACCGTGAACCTGGCGTCGATCGCCGCCAGGTCGATGCGGTCGCCCTGGCCATGGCTGAAATCGGCAATGACGTCGGCATTGGCCCCGACCACGCTGTCGGTCAGGACGGCGAAGGTGAAGTGGTCTGCCCCGGCGCCGCCGGTGAGCGTGTCCTTGCCCGCCCGGCCGATGAGGCTGTCGTTGCCGTTCCAGCCCTGCAGGACATTGGCGCCGGCATTGCCGTAGAGGCTGTCGCTGCCCTGGCTGCCGGAGAGGTTCTCGACCGAGACCAGGATGTCGCCCTGCGCTTCGCCGCCGCTGCCGAGGCCGCTGGCGAGGCTGACCACGACCCCGGTCGTGCCGGTGTAATAGCTGGCGGTGTCGGTGCCGGCGCCGCCGTCGAGCCGGTCGGCCCCGGCGCCGCCGCGAAGCACGTCGGCGCCGCCCCAGCCCTGCAGCACATTGGCGCCGGCGTTGCCGTAGAGGCTGTCGTTGCCCTGGCTGCCGGAGAGGTTTTCGATATCATACAGGAGGTCGCCCTGGGCCTCGCCGCCGCTGCCCTTGCCGGTGGCGAGATCGACCACGACCCCAACGCTGCTGCTGTAGTAGCTGACGGTGTCGATGCCGGCGTCGCCGCCGAGATCGTCGGCCCCGGCCCCGCCGCGCAGCACGTCGTTGTCCTCTCCGCCATAGAGCTGGTCGTTGGCCGCACCGCCATCGAGCGTGTCGTTGCCCTCGTCCCCCGTGATGAAGTCATGGGCGTCACCGCCGAAAACCGTGTCGTTGCCGGCGTCGCCGCTGAGCAGGTCTTCGCCCGCCCCGCCGTAGAGCACGTCGTCATCCTCGGCGCCGAGGATATTGTCGGCTCCATCGCCTCCCGACAGCGTATCGTCGCCGAGCCCGCCCGTGGCCCGGTCGTTCCCGGCATCGCCGGAAATGACGTCATTGCCAGCACCGCCATTCAGCACATCGGCCCCGGCGCCACCATTCAGCTGGTCGATGCCGTCTCCGCCGAGCACGGCGTCGGGAGCGTCGCCGGCATAAGCGATATCGTTGCCGGCACCGCCGTCGATCCTGTCGATGCCGAGGCCGCCCCAGATCGCATCGTTGCCGTCCCCGCCATCGATGCGATCGTCCCCGGTGCCGCCGCTGAGGCGGTTGTCGAGGCTGTTGCCGGTGAGGGTGTCGTCGCCACCGCCGCCCAGCGCGTCCAGCCCGGCCACTCCCAGATTGATCGCATTGCTGTCTCCACGGCCGGCGACGCGCTCGCCGGCCAGCGCCGTGTACGGGCCGACGACCTCGACAAGCAAAGCCGAATTGGTGGTGACGAAGAGATCCGCACCCCCCGGATACCCCATCGAGTTCGCGACCCCGAGATAGACCGATCCGGTCGATGTCGCCGAAAAGCTCAGGATCCCGAGCTCGCCGACCGGGCTGGTGGCAAGCGCGTTTCCGTCCGCGTCGACGACGCCGACACCGGCATTGCGGTTATCGGCACCGACGGTGCTGCCGACCAGATAATAGGTGACGCCGGCGGTCACCTGCAGTCTGGTCCAGGCGATGCCGCTGAAATCTTCGATCGGGACCGACAGCGACCCGGCATTGCGGGTGAGGTCCCAGTCCAGTGCGGTGAGATTGCTGGGTATGAACGCCATCGTTCCGCTCCTCTCTCGTCTGGCAGCCGTCCTGGAAGCTTACACTTGTCCGTTCGCGGCCGCGTCGCATGAATGGATGAGCGGCGGCGCCGAGCCTCACAGCACGAAGTCGGCAGCGACGAGAGCGATCGTGCCGGTCAAGGCGATGTTGAAGTCGGCGGTGCCGTTGCCGTTGACGTCGCCGGAAACAATCGTCCGGCCGGCCTCGTGCCAATAATGGAGTTGCCCGGCGACGCCGGTGAAGGCGGCAGTGCCGATGAAGCTGAAGGCTTGGTCGCCGGCGACCGTGAACCTGGCGTCGATCGCCGACAGGTCGATGCGGTCGCCCTGGGCATGGCTGAAATCGGTGATCCGGTCGGCATTGGCTCCGACCACGCTGTCGCCGAGGGCGGCAAAGGTGAAGCGGTCTGCCCCGGCGCCACCGGCGAGCATGTCCTTGCCGGCCCGGCCGACGAGGAGGTCATTGCCGTTCCAGCCCTGCAGGACATTGGCGCCGCCATTGCCGTAGAGCTGGTCCCAGCCCTGGCCGCCGGAGAGGTTCTCGATGGCGACCAGGACGTCGCCCTGGGCCTCGCCGCCGCTGCCAAGACCGCTGGCGAGGCTGACCATGACCCCGGTCGTGCCGGTGTAGTAGCTGGCGGTGTCGCTGCCGGCGGCACCCGCCAGCACATCGGCCCCGGCGCCGCCACGGAGGACATCATTGCCGGCGCCACCGCCGAGCTGGTCGTCGCCGGCCTCGCCCAGCAGCGTGTCCGCGGTGCCGGTGTCGGGCCCGGCAGCGAGCACGTCGTTGCCGGTGCCGCCGCGCAGCTCCATCGCAGTGCTCCAATCGCCGGTGCGGATCACATCATCGCCGCCCGACCCCTGGATCACCTCGAAGCCTTGCCAGAAATCCGCGCCGATCGCAGGGTCGAATACGACCGCCTGAAAGTCGGCCACCATGGGAGTGGCGAACACCAGGGTGTCGCGGCCGGCGCCGCCCTCCAGCACGTCGGCCCCTGCATCGACCGACAGGATATCGTCGCCATCGCCGCCGCGGAGCACGTCGTCGCCATCGCCCCCGATCAGCGTGTCGGCACCGCCGAGGCCGTTGAGGGCATCGTTGCCGCCCCGCCCGTCGAGCCGGTTGGCTCCCGACGAGCCGGTGAGGGCATCGCCGCTCGACAGAGTCCCCTGGATGTTCTCGATGCCGGAGATCAGGTCGCCCTCGGCATGACCGCCGTTGCACGCGCCGGTGCCGAGATCGACCGTTACCCCCGCCCCGGCATCGAAGGCGATGGTGTCGATGCCGGTGCTGCCGTCGATCCGGTCCGCCCCGGCGTCACCCTGCAGCAGATCATCGCCGACGCCGCCGAGGAGCGTGTCGGCGCCGTCATGGCCCTGGAGCTCGTCATTTCCCTCGTAGCCGTTCAGGACGCTGTCGGCAGCGCTGCCGCGAAGGAAATCCCCAGCCTTGCCGCCACTGACGTTCTCGATGCCGCTGTAGGTATCGCCCTCGGCATCGCCGCCACGGCCCGGAACGCCCGTCAGATCGACCTGCACCGCGGCGGTGGCGCCATAGAAGGTGAGAAGGTCGACGCCATCGCCGCCGTCGATCACATCGGCCCCGGCGCCGCCTCGGAGAATGTCGTTGCCGGCCCAGCCGAAGAGGCTGTTGGCGATGGCCGAGCCGGTCAGGATGTCGGCGTAATCGGAGCCGGCCCCCCCCTCGATGTCGGCTCCGATCACATCCCCTTGGGCGTCGCCGCCCGAGGCGGTCCGAGCGGCCAGGCTCACCGTCACGCCGGCAGGGCTGCCCAGATAGCCGATGATATCGATGCCGGCGCCGCCGGCGAGCCGATCCGCCCCGGCCTGTCCCCAAAGTTCGTCATCGCCGTCGCCGCCGGAAAGGCCGTCACTGCCGTCGCCGCCGTAGAGCAGGTCGGCACCGCCATCGCCGGAGATCAAGTCGTTGCCGCCGCGACCGAGGAGAAGGTCGTCGCCGTCGCGGCCTCTCAGCGTCTCGGCAGCGGCGGACCCGCGCAGGCTGTCGCCGAAGAGCGTGCCCTCGACCGTCTCGATCCCGAACATCACGTCACCCTCGGCGTCGCCGAGATAGCCGCGACAATTGTGGAGATCGAGCACGACTCCGACGGCGCCGTCGTAGCGGATGGTGTCGACGCCGGCACCGCCGACGAGCGTGTCCTGATCGAGGCCACCGACCAGGATATCATTGCCGTTGCCGCCATAAATCACATCGACGTGGTCGCCGCCATAGACGACATCGTCGCCATCCCCGCCGTCGATGTCGTCGGAGCCGACGCCGCCATAAATGACATCATTGCCGCCCAGCCCGTACAGCGTATCGAAGAAGTCCGTCGCCTGGGGGATGTCGGTGAAGCCGGGCGGGGCGACCGCCCCGTCGCCGGCGACATGGATCAGATCGTTTCCTGCGGTGCCGTTGACGACGGCCATGATCGCTCTCCCGGTCTGAAGGGGCGGCGGCGCGCCCGATGGCGTCGTGATCTTGCCCAGAGGGCGCCGTCGCCGCGTCAGCCGAATGGGGGATGCGCGCCGGCGGGGATACGAATAGGTTTTGCAGTTTCCCGGCACACGATTGCGCGCCGGCTACAGCACGAAGTCCCCGGCGACCAGGATCACGGTGCCGGCCAGGACGATGTTGAAGTCGGCGGTGCCATTGCCGTTGACGTCGCCGGAGACGATGGTCCGGCCGGCGTCGTACCAGTAATGGAGCTGGCCGGCGACACCGGTGAATGCGGCGGTGCCGATGAAGCTGAAGGCCTGGTCGCCGGCCACGGCGGCATTGGCGTCGATCTCCCCGTCAGGTCGATGCGGTCGCCCTGGCCGTGGCTGAAGTCGGTGATGACGTCGGCATTGGCCCCGACCACGCTGTCGCCGAGGGCGGTGAAGTAGATGCGGTCCGCCCCGGCGCCGCCGGTGAGCGTGTCCTTGCCGCCGCCGCCGACGAGGGCGTCGTTGCCGCCCCAGCCGTTCAGCACATTGGCGCCGGCATTCCCCTCCAGCCCGACATTGCCCAGGTTGCTGCCGGAGAGATTCTCGATGCTGTTGAGCGGGTCGCCCGGAGCGGTCACGCGAGCGCCCACTGCGTCGTAAAGCTGGAACCAGACGGCCGCGATAAAGGATCACGGCCGACATGGCTCTCCATTGCCTGTTGTTGGGCGGCCGGGCCGATTCAGAGCCCGAAATCGGCGGCGACGAGGGCGATGCTGCCGGTCAGGGTGATGTGGAAGTCCGAGACCTTGTCGCCGTTGACGTCGCCGGCGATGGTGGTGACGCCGTTGACGACGGAATAGCGCAGCTGGCCGGCGACGCCGCTGTAGAGATTGGCGCCGATGAAGCTGAAGGCCTGGTCGCCGGCGGCACCGGTGTTGGCATCGATGTCCCCCAGGGTGACGAGGTCGCCCTGGGCATGGCTGAAATCGGTGATGACGTCGGCATTGGCCCCGGCCACGCTGTCGCCGATGGTGAGGAAGGAATAGTGGTCTTCCCCGGCGCCACCGGTGAGCGTGTCCTTGCCCGCCCGGCCGACGAGTGTATCGTCGCCGTTCCAGCCCTGCAGCACATTGGCCCCGGCAGTCCCCTCCAGCCCGTCATTGCCCTGGCTGCCGGAGAGGTTCTCGATGCCGCTCAGCGCGTCACCTGCGGCGTCGCCGCCGCTGCCGGTGCCGACGGTCAGGCTGACCTCGATTCCGGCCAGGCCGGTGTAGTAGCTGGCGGTGTCGGTGCCGGCGCCGCCCTCCAGCACATCGGCCCCCGCGCCGCCGCGGAGCACATCGTCGCCGCCCCAGCCCTGCAGCTTGTTGGCGCCCCCGTTGCCGGAGAGAACATCGTTGCCCAAGCTGCTGCCGGAGAGATTCTCGATCCCGCTCAGCGTGTCGCCGGCGGCATCGCCGCCGCTGGCACTGCCGGCGCCGAGGTCGACCGTAACCCCGGCAGCACCGGTGTAGTAGCTGGCCGCGTCGGTGCCGGCGCCGCCCTCGAGCGTGTCGGCCCCGGCGCCGCCACGGAGCACGTCGTCACCGCCCCAGCCCTGCAGCGTGTTGGCGCCGGCATTGCCGGAGAGGGTGTCGTTGCCCGTGTTGCTGCCGGAAAGGTTCTCGATGCCGCTCAGCACGTCGCCCGCGGCGTCGCCGCCGCTGGCGGTGTCGGCGCCGAGATCGACCACGACCCCGGCCGCGCTGGTGTAGTAGCTGGCCGTGTCGAAGCCGGCGCCGCCTTCGAGCGTGTCGGCCCCCGCCCCGCCACGGAGCACGTCGCCGCCGCCCCAGCCCTGCAGCTTGTTGGCCCCCGCGTCGCCGGCGAGGGTGTCGTCGTTCACGTTGCTGCCGGAGAGGTTCTCGATGCCGCTCAGCGTGTCGCCCTCGGCGTCGCCGCCACTGGCGGTGCCGGCACCCAGGTCGACCGCCACCGCGGCCGCGCTGGTGTAGTAGCTGGCGGTGTCGGTGCCGGTGCTGCCGTCGAGCTCGTCCGCTCCCGCGCCGCCGCGGAGCGTATCGTCGCCCGCGCCGCCGAACAGGTCGTCGTCGGCGCCGAACCCGTCGAGGATGTCGGTCCCCTCGCCGCCGTTCATGATGTCGTACAGGCCGTCGCCGACCAGGGTCTCGTCCGCCCCCGTCCCGATGGTGGTGCGGGTCAGCGCTTGCACCGAGCTGCGGATCGAATTGCCGTCGCCATCGGTGAGGGTGCTCTCGCGCACATTGGCCATCCGGCCGTCGGCCAGGGCCGCGATCTCGGCTTCGACGACGTCGCTGTAGGTCGTGAGATTGGAGCCGAGGGCGGTGCCCATCGAATCATAGGCCTGGTAGTACAGGAAGCCTTCGTCATCCGCCCAGGCGACCGCGAAATAGCCGTTGGACAGGACGGTGATCGTCGGGCGGAGCTGATCGCCCGCCGTGTCCTCGTTGACCCGGATATAAAAGCTGCGCGGCGTTCCGTCGGCATTGAAGACCTGCGCCGTGATCTCGGTGCCGTCGGTGCCCTCCCCGCCATTGTCGACATAGGCGACGACGAAGCCGCCATCCTGCAGGGCGGCGACCTGGATGTCCTGATTGATCGAGCCGATGTCGTCGATCAGGTGGTGGGTGTTGACCGCATCGCCCGCAACGGTCACGCGGGTGCCCGCTGCGTCGTAGAGCTGGAACCAGACGGAATGGCTGCCGGCGCCGGCGACCGCGGACTGCTCCCAGGCCACGACGAAGCCGCCGGAGGCGAGGCCGGCGATCGAAGCATGGTCGGTGGCCAAACCGAAGGTGGAGTCGACGGAGATCACCGTGCCGACCGTGGCTCCGGCCGCGTCGTATCGCTGGACGACGATATCGGTGTCGCCGGCACCGAAGTCGCGGGTATAGGCCACGGCGAACCCGTCGGGGCCCAGCGCCGCGACATCGGATTCCCGCTGGGCCACCAAGACGGCGGGCACCGCGAAATCGCTGTTCGGGCCGATTTCGCCCACGCCGAGGAGGCGGATCCGGATCGTGTCGGTGCCGCCGCTGTGGTCGGTGAAGGTCACGACGTTGCGGCCGTCGCCCAGCAGCGCCATGCTGGAGTCGAACTGGGTGTCGACCGTCGTGGTGTTGGGCTGGCCTTCGAAGCCCGGCGTGCCGTCGGCATCGACATACCGAGCCCGGACATAGTTGCTGCTGACGCTCCAGCTGCCCAGGTAGCCCCCGTCGGCGGTCGCGGCGATGGCGACATCCCCCTGGCTGCCGCTCGCACTGCCGTTCAAATAGAAACCGGGAACCAAGGTGGTCCATGAATAGGAAATCGTGGCCATAACTCCCCCTCTCCTGTTCGAATATCGCGATGAAACGGCGCTCCGTGGCCCGGGACGGACGGCCGCCCCGGTCGGGGGCGACCGGGCCGGTTCAGAGCAGGAAGTCGGCGGCGACGAGGGCGATGCTGCCGGTCAAGGTGATGTGGAAGTCCGAGACCTTGTCGCCGTTGACGTCGCCGGCGATGGTGGTCACGCCGTTGACGATCGAGAAGCGCAGCTGGCCGGCGGTGCCGCTATAGAGATTGGCGCCGATGAAGCTGAAGGCCTGGTTGCCGGCGACGCCGGTGTTGGCGTCCATGATGTTCAGGTCGACGATGTCGGCCTGGGCGTGGCTGAAATCGGTGATCAGATCGGCATTGGCCCCGACCACGCTGTCGCCGGGGGCGGTGAAGTAGTAGCGATCCGCCCCGGCGCCGCCGGTCAGCGTATCCTTGCCGAGGTCGCCGACGAGCGAATCGTCGCCGTTCCAGCCCTGCAGGACGTTGGCGCCGGCATCCCCCTCCAGGACATCGGTGCCCTGGCTGCCGGAGAGGTTCTCGATGCTGCTGAACGTGTCGCCCGCGGCATCGCCGCTGACGGTGCCGTTGGCAAGATCGATCGAAACTCCAGCCATGCCGCTGTAGTAGCTGGCGGTATCGATGCCGGCACCGCCTTCGAGCACATCGGCCCCCGCCCCGCCGCGGAGCACATCGTCGCCGCCCCAGCCCTGCAGCTTGTTGACACCGGCGTCACCGGTGAGGATGTCGTTTCCGACATTGCTGCCGGAGAGGATCTCGATGCCGCTCAGCACGTCGCCGGCGGCATCGCCGCCGCTGGCGGTGCCGGCGCCGAGATCGACCGTGACCCCGGCCGCGCTGGTATAGTAGCTGGCGGTGTCGGTGCCGGCCCCACCCTCGAGCGCATCCGCCCCAGCGGCGCCGCGGAGCACGTCGTCGCCGCCCCAGCCCTGCAGCTTGTTGGCGCCGCTACTGCCGGAGAGGATGTCGTTGCCCAGGTAGCTGCCGGAGAGGTTCTCGATCCCGGTCAGCGTGTCGCCCGCGGCGTCGCCGGCGCTGCCGGTGCCGACGGCGAGATCGACCGTGACCCCGATCGGGCCGACGTTGTAGTCGGCCGTGTCGATGCCCGCGCCGCCTTCGAGCACATCGGCCCCGGCGCCGCCGCGGAGCAGGTCGTTGCCGTTCCAGCCCTGCAGCTTGTTGGCGCCGGCATCGCCGGTGAGGATGTCGTCGCCCTGGTTGCTGCCGGAGAGGTTCTCGATGCCGGCCAGCGAGTCGCCCTGGGCGTCGCCGCCGATGGCGGGGCCGCCGGCGAGGTAGACCGTGACCCCGACCGCGCTGGTGTAGTAGCTGGCGGTGTCGGTGCCGGTGCTGCCGTCGAGCTCGTCCGCCCCCGCGCCGCCGCGGAGCGTATCGTCGCCTGCGCCGCCGAACAGGTCGTCATCCCCGCCGCCGCCGTCAAGGACGTCGATGCCGCCGGCGCCGTTGATGACATCGTACAGACCGTCGCCGGTCAAGGTCTCGTCCGCCCCCGTCCCGATGGTGGTGCGGACCAGCGCATGCACCGAGCTGCGCACCGAATTGCCGTCGCCGTCGGTGATCATGCTCTCGCGCACATTGGCCATCCGGCCGTCGGCCAGGGCCGCGATCTCGCCTTCGATGACGTCGCTGGAGGCGTCGAAATTGGAGCCGATGGCGGTGCCCGAAGGGTCATAGGCCTGGTAGTGGAACCAGTTGCCTTCATCGACCCAGCCGACCACGAAAAAGCCGTTGGACAGGATGGTGACCGTCGGATGGAGTTGGCCGCCGTCGGTGTCGTCGTTGACCCGGATATAGTTGGTGCGCGCCGTCCCGTCGGCGTTGTAGACCCGCGCCGTGATCTCGGTGCCGTCCGCGCCCTCCCCGCCATTGTCGACATAGGCGACGACGAAGCCGCCATCCTGCAGGGCGGCGACCTGGATGTCCTGATTGATGGAGCCGATGTCGTCGATCAGGTGGTGGGTGTTGACCGCATCGCCCGCAACGGTCACGCGGGTGCCCGCTGCGTCGTAGAGCTGGAACCAGACGGAATGGTCGCCACCGGCTTTCGGGGACTGCTCCCAGGCCACGACGAAGCCGCCGGAGGCGAGACCGGTGATCGAGGCATGGTCGGTGGCCAGCGCGGCGGCGGCATCGACCGTGATCACCCCGCCGATCGCGTCGCCGTCCGCCTCGTATCGCTGAACGAAGACATCGGTGTCGCCGCTGCCGTAGTCACGGGTGTAGGCCACGGCGAAGCCGTCGGAGCCCAGCGCCGTGACGTCGGATTCCCGCAAGGGCCTGGTGCTGGCGGGCACCGCGAAATCGACATCGTTGCCCACGGCATTCTCGCCGAGGATGCGGATCCGGACCGTGTCGGTGCCGCTGCTGTCGTCGGTGAAGGTCACGACGTTGTGGCCGTTGCCCAGCAGCGCCATGCTGGAGTCGAACTGGTTGTTCGTCGCCGTGATGTTGAGCGGGTCTTCGAGGCCCGGCGTGCCGTCCGCCGCGACGTATCGCCCGCGGACAAAGGCGCTGCCGACGCTCCAGGCCCCGAGATAGCCCCCGCCGGCGGTCGCGGTGATGGCGACATCCGCCTGATTGCCGGCGGTCAGGACGTTCAAGGTGAAACTGGAAACATCCACCGCCCATGAATAGGTAATCGTAGCCATAACTTCCCCCTCTGTTCAAATCTGCATCGGCTAATGCTTTTGCGCCGAACTGCACCAGATCGCCGCGATTCGAGATCACGGTGGACATGGCTCTCCATTGCTCTTGACGGCTTGTTTCTGCTCCTGGCTTCGCCGTATTTTTTATCGAGCCAAGAGGAAAATATTGTGTTTTCGATACTCTGATGGCTGGGTCCTTTCCAGGGGCCAGCGCAAGGCCAGGGGTTCGCTCAACATCGAGCCGCGGGGCGCATCTTATTTTATGCAACTGTGCCAGAATTATGGTTGTGGAACTATCTTGCAGGACGACCTTCGGCAAAAGCGGGGACAACGGCCGAACCAAGCAGGCGGCACAGCGTCCTCACGGCCGCCGGCCGCACTGCCTCCCGAGCTCCTCCTCCCTGCCGCTGCGGTGGTCTGTCCAGCTCGGCGGCAGGAAGGATCGCAAACGTCCCTACAGCACGAAGTCGGCGGCCACGAGGGCAATGCTGCCGGTAAGCTTGATGTGGAAGTCTGACGTGCCGTTGCCGTCGACGTCGCCGGCGACGGTGGTGACGCCGCCGCTCACGGCATAGCGCAGCTGCCCGGCGACGCCGCTGTAAAGGCCGGTGCCGATGAAGCTGAAGGCCTGGTCACCGCCGGCGCCGGTGTTAGCGTCCATGGCACTCAGTACAATGCGGTCGGCCTGGGCATGGCTGAAGTCGGTGACGACATCGGCGTTGGCGCCGACCATGCTGTCGCCGAGGGCGGTGAAATGATAGTAGTCGCTCCCCACGCCGCCCGTGAGCGTGTCCTGGCCGCCCCTGCCGACGAGGATGTCGTCGGCATTCCAGCCCTGCAGCACATTGGCGCCAGCATTGCCCCGCAGGATGTCGTCAAACTGGCTGCCGGAGAGGTTCTCGATGCCGCTCAGCGTGTCGCCCAGGGCGTCGCCGCTGCTGCCAGTGCCAGTGGCGAGATCGACGATGACCGCCGTGCCGGTGTAGTAGCTGGCGGTGTCGATGCCGGCACCGCCCTCGAGCGTATCCGCCCCCTCCCCGCCGCGGAGCACGTCGTCGCCGCCCCAGCCCTGCAGCTTGTTGACGCCGTCATTGCCGGTGAGGATGTCGTTGCCCAGGTTGCTGCCGGAGAGGTTCTCGGTGCTGAGCAGCGTGTCGCCGGCGGCGTCGCCGCCGCTGCCGGTGCCGGCGGCGAGGTCGACCGTAACCCCGGCGGCGCTGGTGTAATAGCTGGCGGTATCGGTGCCGGCGCTGCCCACCAGATGATCGGCCCCGCCGCCGCCGCGGAGCAGGTCGTCGCCAACCCAGCCCCACAGCGTGTTGGCACCGCTGTTCCCGATCAGGCTGTTGTTGCCAGCGCCGCCCTGGACATTCTCGATGCCGATCAGCGTGTCACCCTCGGCGTCGCCGCCGCTGGCGGTGCCGGCGCCGAGGTCGACCGTGACGCCGGCCACGCTGGCGAGGTAGACGGCGGCGTCGATGCCGGCGCCGCCGTCGAGCACATCCGCCCCGGCGCTGCCGCGAAGCCCGTCGTCGCCGCCCCAGCCCTGCAGTCGGTTGGCGCCGGTATCGCCGGCGAGGTCGTCGTCGCCCTGGCTGCCGGAGAGGTTCTCGATCCCGCTCAGCGTGTCGCCCTCGGCGTCGCCGCCGAGGGCAGTGCCTGCGGCGAGATTGACCGTGACTCCGACCGAACTGGTGAAGTAGCTGGCCGTATCGATGCCGATGCCGCCGTCGAGCTCGTCGTTCCCCGCACCGCCGCGGAGCGCATCGTCGCCCTCGCCGCCGCGCAGATCGTCGTCCGCGCTGCCGCCGTCGAGGATGTCGCTGCCGCCGGCGCCGTTCATGACGTCGCGCAGGCTGTCGCCGGTCAGCGTCTCGTCGGCCGCCGTCCCGGCGGTGGTGCGAATGAGCGCGTCGATCGAGGTTCGGACCGAACCGCCGTCACCGTCGGTCAGGAAGCTCTCCTGCACACTGGCCACCATGCCGTCGGCCAAGCCTACGATTTCGCCTTCGGTAACGCCACTGGTGGGCGCGTGGTTGGGACCGACGGCGGCGCCGCTCGGATCGTAGGCCTGATAGAAGAAAGAGCCCGATTTGGTCCAGCCGACCGTGAAGAAGCCGTTGGACAGGACGGTCACCGTCGGATGCAGCTGATTGCCCGTGACGTCGTCGTTGACCCGGATAAAGCCGCTGCGCGCCGTTCCGTCGGCATTGTAGATCCGCGCCGTGATCTCGGTGCCGTCGGCGCCGGCCCAGCCATTGTCGGCATAGGCGACGACGAAGCCGCCATCCTGCAGGGCGGCGACCTGGATGTCCTGGTTGATCGAGCCGGCGCCGTCGATCAGGTGATGGCTGCTGGGCGTATCGCCCGGGGCGGTCACTGGAACGCCCGATGCGTCGTAGAGCTGGAACCAGACGGAATGGTTGCCGCCGGCGGCCGCGGACTGCTCCCACGCCACGACGAAGCCGCCGGAGGCGAGTCCGGCGATCGAGGCATGGTCGGTGGCGACGCCGAATTGGCCGTCGACGGTGATCGGGCCCCCGATCTCGTCTCCATCCGCCTCGTATCGCTGAACCAGGAGGTCGGTGTCGCCGGAACCGTAGTCACGGGTGTAGGCCACGGCGAAGCCGCCGGCCCCAAGCGCCGCGACGTCGGATTCCATCAGCGGCTTGTCATTGGCAGGCACCGCGAAATCCACGAACGGGGCGCCATCGCCGAGGATTCGGATCCGGATCGTGTCGGTGCCCGAACTGCTGTCGGTGAAGCTGACGACATTGTGGCCGTTGCCCAGCAGCGCCATGCTGGCATCGAACTGAAGGCCGGTCAGCGTGGTGTTGAGGTTGCTGTATTCCACACCCGCCGTGCCGTCGGCATCGACGTATCGACCCCGGACATCGGCGCTGCCGACGCTCCAGGCCCCCAGATAGCCCCCGTCGGCGGTCGCGGCGATGGCGACATCCGACTGGGTGCCGGCCGCCTGGCCGTTCAAACGGTAGCTGGGAACAATAGAGTCCCACGAATAGGTCACTGTGGCCATGACTCCCCCTCTGTCCAAATTTCAGGCGGCAAAGGCTTGTGACCGAACTGCACACACGGCCGCGATACGAGATCACAGCCGAGGTGGTCCTCTCTTGCTCATGGCGGCATTTTCCCTTGATCCCGCCGCATCCAATCGGACCAAGAGCGAATATTGTTATCGACACTCTTCTCCGGCCGCCGGATCGCCAGGGATCACCCGGCATGGACAGCGGAGCGCATGTTATTTTAGGAAAGTGTGCCAGAATTATGGTCACCGAGCCATCTCGCGGGAGGACCATCCCGCATGACCGCGGGCCGCCGTCGGGCTAGGATCGGACCCGAACCCCGAGTCACGGAGGCCGCTGGATGCGTCCGATCTTCATCATGGTGAAATGCGAGCTGGGCCACGCCTACGACACGGCCGAGCATGCGGTGGACGAGATCGAGGAGGTGTCGGAGATCTATTCGATCTCCGGCCAGTTCGACCTGATGGTCAAATGCTACCTGCCGGAGGACGTCGATGTCGGCCGCTTCGTCAACAGCCGCATCCACGCTTTGCCGCACATCAAGGACACGATGACGCTGATCACCTTCAACGCCTTCGCCGGCAAGAGCTGAGACCATGACCGACCTCGCCGCCCGCGCCGAGCACTGGGCGCTGACCCTCACCCGCATCCCCAGCGTCACCGGCACGCCGGACGAGGTGGCTCTTCCCGAGACGCTGTGCGGCCTGTTGCGCGCCGGCCCGGCCTTCCGCGACCGGCCGGACGATGTCTGGACCATCCCGGCCGGCGACCGGCTGGGCCGCGCCAGCGTCGCCGCCCTGCTGCGCGGCCGTGGCCGCCGCACCGTGGTGCTGACCGGTCATTTCGACACGGTGACCACGACCGACTACGGCGACCTGCAGCCGCTGGCGACCGAGCCGGAGCAGCTCAGGGACGCGCTGCTGGCCCGGCTGCGGCGGGATGCGCGCAGCGAGGCGGAGCGGCTGGCCCTGGCCGATCTGTCCGGGCCGGATTTCCTGCCCGGGCGCGGCCTGCTCGACATGAAGGGCGGCCTCGCCGCCGGCCTGGCGGTGCTGGAGGCGGCGGCCGCCGAGCCGGAGCGCGAGGGCAACCTGCTGTTCCTCGCCGTGCCGGATGAAGAGGTCAACTCCGCCGGCGCCCGCAGCGCCGCCCGCGCCTTGCCCGGCTTGGCCGAGCGGCTGGGGCTGAGCCTCGACGCCGCGATCAATCTCGACTGCCTGGGCGACACCGGTGACGGCCGCTTCGGCCGGTCGGTGGCGCTGGGCAGCGTCGGCAAGCTGCTGCCGAGCGCGCTGGTGATCGGCCGCGCCGCCCATGCCGCCGACACCATCCGCGGCGTCAGCGCAGCCGCCTTGGCGGGCGCCATCGCCGCCGCGGTGGAATGGGCGCCGGAGCTGACCGAGAGCCTGGGCAATGCCTCCGGCACGCCGGCGACGCTCTTGGGCATGAAGGACGGCAAGGCCGGCTACGACGTCACCACCCCCGGCACGGTCTGGATGTTCTGGAACACGGCCGTGTACCGGCGCGGGCCGGAGGAGGTGCTGGCGCCGCTGGCCCGGCTGATCGCGGACGCGGCCGCCGGCGTCGCGGCGCAGCTGCGCCGGCGGGGCGGGGCCGATGTGCCGGACGTGCCAGTGCTGCGCTTCGCCGAACTGCGGCGCCAGGTGCTGGCGCGGTCGCCCGAGGCCGAAGCGGCACTAGCCACGGTGGCGGCCGAGGCGGCGGCGGCCGGGCTGGACCTGCCGGAGCAGTGCCGGCGGATCACCGAGGCGCTGTGGCGCCTGAGCGGGCGCAGCGGCCCGGCGGTGGTGCTGGGCCTGGCCTCGATGCCGTACCTGCCGGTGTCGCTGGGCGGGAACGAGGCCGGGCAGCGGCTGGAGCGGGCGACCCGTACGGCCGCGGCCAGGGTCGCGGAGCGCCATGGCACCACGATCGGGCTCGAGCCCTGGTTCCCCGGCATCTCCGACATGAGCTTCCTCGGCATGGGCGACGAGAGTTCGGTGGCCGCCATCGCCGCCGACACCCCGGCCTGGGGCGCCGGCCTGCCCTGGCCCGACGGCCCGGCCCTGGCGCAGATCCCGATCGTCAATGCCGGCCCCTGGGGCCGCGACTACCATACGCCCTTGGAGCGGATCCACCGGCCCTACGCCTTCGAGGTGCTGCCGGAGCTGATCCGCGAGATCGCGGACGGGGTGATCAGGGGGTGACGCAGACGTAGGTTGGGTTCGCTCTTGCGAACCCAACAATCGTTCGGACGGCGCCATGTTGGGTTCGCGGCAGCGAACCCAACCTACGCGAGCCCGCCTCCCCTACTGCCCACCCAGGAACAGCATCCGGGTCAGCAGGGTATAGTCGGACTCGGCCACCATGATGGCGACGAAGACCAGGAGCGCCACCGGCGGCACCGTGATGGCGTAGACCAGCGCCAGCCGCTCCCACTTCATGTGCATGAACACGGCGACGATCAGCCCCGCCTTCAGCATCATGAAGATCAGGATCAGGCTCCAGCGCAGCAGGCCCTGCAGGGCGAAGTAGTCGACCAGATAGGAGCAGGCGCTGAGCACGAACAGCCAGCCCCAGACCACCAGATACAGCTTGATCGGGTGCTGCTGCCCTTCGGCATGGGCGACCGGTTGCGACTGCCCATGCCCTTCGTCGATATGCGCGGCGTGTGCCATGTCCCTCACCACAGATAGAACAGCGCGAAGATGAACACCCAGACCAGATCGACGAAGTGCCAGTACAGGCCGGTGATCTCGACGATCTCGTAATTGCCCCGCCGGCTGGTGAAGAAGCCGCGCCGGCCGGTTTCGAAGTCGCCGCGCAGCACCTTGCGGGCCATGGCGATCAGGAAGATCACGCCGATGGTGACATGGGTGCCGTGGAAGCCGGTGATCATGAAGAAGGCCGAGCCGAATTGCGGCGCGCCCCAGGGGTTGCCCCAGGGCCGCACCCCTTCATGGATCAGCTTGGTCCATTCAAAGGCCTGCATGCCGACGAAGGTGGCGCCGAAGGCCGCGGTCACCAGCATCAGCACCGCCGTCTTCACCCGGTCGCGGCGGTAGCCGTAATTGACCGCCATGGCCATGGTGCCGCTGCTGCTGATCAGCACGAAGGTCATGATCGCGATCAGGATCAGCGGGATCGACTCGCCGCCGATGGTCAGCGCGAACACCTCGCTCGGGTTCGGCCAGCTCTCGGCCGTCGACATCCGCACCGTCATGTAGGACAGCAGGAAGCAGCCGAAGACGAAGGTGTCGCTGAGCAGGAAGATCCACATCATCGCCTTGCCCCAGGACGCGCTCTTGAAGGCGCGCTGGTCGGACGACCAGTCTTCCGAGATGCCGCGCCAGCCCTCGGCGCGGGCGACGGATCCGGCGATATGGGTTTCGGCCATCGACGTGGACCTCCCCTAGGTCAGCAACTGGCTGCAGATCTCGGCGAAACGGTCCGCCCAGCCGGTCAGCAGGGCGAGCAGGATCAGCCAGACCAGCAGCAGGAAATGCCAGTACAGCGTGCACAGCTGGACGCTGAGACGGAGCCGGTCCGGCTCGTCACCACGCCAGGCCCGGGCGCCGGTGCGGCCCAGGGCGACCAGGCCGCCCAGCACATGCACGCCATGCACCGCGGTGACCAGGTAGAAGAAGGAATTGGCCGGGTTGCTGGCCAGGAAATAGCCCAGCATGTGCAGCTGCTGCCAGGCCAGGAGCTGCCCAACCACGAACACCAGCGACGCGGCGCCGCCGGCCAGCAGGCCGGTGCGGGTGTCGGCCAGGTCGCCGCGCCGGGACGCCGCCTGGGCGCATTGCAGGGCGACGCTGGCGGCGGCCAGGGCCGCGGTGTTGATCCACAGCAGCACCGGCACCGGCAGCGCCCGCCAGTCCGGCATCGCCATCCGCATCGAATAGGCGCTGACCAGCAGGGCGAAGAGCGCGCCGGCGACGGCCAGGAACACGCCGAGCCCGATCAGCGGCGTCGGCCGCAGCGAGGCGCCGGTGGCCGGCACGTTGGCGACCGTGCTCTCCTCCAGCCACGGCTTCTCCATTAGCCCCTGGCGGGCCAGCCACAGCAGGCAGAGGCCCCCGAGCGCCAGCATGAACAGGGTGACGACGACCATCGCCGGCGCCCTCAGCCGTGATGCACGGCGCCGGGCTGGTTCTGCGGCAGGAAGTCCTGCGCAGCGCCCGGGACGCTGTAGTCATAGGCCCAGCGATAGACCACCGGCAGCTCGCGACCCCAGTTGCCGTGCGGCGGCGGGGTGGTCGGCGTCTGCCATTCCAGCGTCGTCGCCCGCCACGGGTTGCCGCCGGCGTCGCGGCCGTGCCGCACGCTCCAGATCAGGTTGAACAGGAACAGCAGCTGGGCGGCGCCGACGGTGAGCGCCGCGGCGGTGATGAAGATGTTGAGATCATGGGCCGAGGGCGGGACGAAGGCGGTTTCGCCGAGCTCGAAGTAGCGCCGCGGCACCCCGATCAGCCCGAGGTAATGCATCGGGAAGAAGATCGCATAGGCGCCGACGAAGCTGACCCAGAAATGGATCTTGGCCATCGTGTCGTCCAGCATCCGGCCGGTGATCTTCGGGTACCAGTGGTAGACCGCTCCGAACACCACGAAGATCGGCGCCACCCCCATCACCATGTGGAAATGGGCGACGACGAACATGGTGTCGGACAGCGGCACGTCGACCACGACATTGCCGAGGAACAGCCCGGTCAGCCCGCCATTGACGAAGGTAACGATGAAGGCGAGGGCGAACAGCATCGGCGGCGTCAGGTGGATGTCGCCGCGCCACAGGGTCAGCACCCAGTTGTAGACCTTGATCGCCGTCGGGATGGCGATGATCAGCGTCGTGGTGGCGAAGAAGAACCCGAAATACGGGTTCATGCCGCTGACATACATGTGGTGCGCCCAGACGACGAAGCTGAGCGCGCCGATGCCGACGATGGCCCACACCATCATGCGGTAGCCGAAGATGTTCTTGCGGGCGTGAGTGCTGATCAGGTCGGAGACGATGCCGAAGGCCGGCAGGGCGACGATATAGACCTCGGGGTGGCCGAAGAACCAGAACAGGTGCTGGAACAGGATCGGGCTGCCGCCGCCATATTTCAGCTGCTCGCCCATCTCGACCAGGGCCGGCATGAAGAAGCTGGTGCCCAGCAGCCGGTCGATCAGCATCATCACGCAGGCGACGAACAGCGCCGGGAAGGCAAGCAGCGCCATCACCGTGGCGGTGAAGATGCCCCACACCGTCAGCGGCATCCGCATCAGCGTCATCCCCCGCGCCCGCGCCTGCAGCACGGTGACGACGTAGTTCAGCCCGCCCATGGTGAAGCCGATGATGAACAGGATCAGCGAGCCGAGCATCAGGATGATGCCCCATTCGCGCCCGCCCGGCGTGCCGGACAGGATCGCCTGCGGCGGATACAGGGTCCAGCCGGCCCCGGTCGGCCCGCCGGGGGCGAAGAAGCTGGCCACCAGCACCAGCACCGCCAGCAGGTAGATCCAGTAGCTGAGCATGTTGACATAGGGGAACACCATGTCCCGCGCGCCCAGCATCAGCGGGATCAGGTAGTTGCCGAAGCCGCCCAGGAACAGCGCCGTCAGCAGGTAGATCACCATGATCATGCCGTGCATGGTGATGAACTGGTAATAGCCGGTGGCGTCGATGAAGGCGAAGTCGTCCGGGAAGGCCAGCTGCAGCCGCATCATCCAGGACAGCACCAGGGCGACGAAGCCGATCGCCAGCGCCGTGCAGGCATACTGCACGGCAATGACCTTGGCGTCCTGCGAGAACACCCAGGTGGTGAGCCAACTCTTCGGATGGTACAGGTCGACATCCGGCACTTCGAGCGGCGGCACCGGCTGGACGGGTTCGCGGATGACGTCCACCATGGGCGTGTCCTCCTGCTTCCTCCCGGCCGGGCTCGACGGGGATCGTCCCGGCCGAATGTGTTCCCTCCTCGCGGCCCCTCCCCCTTCGCGGGGCCGGATGATCTAGTTCGCGGCGGCCACCTCGCGGTCGGTCCGCACCGGCAGCGCCGAGACCTGGCTGTAGGTCGCCTGCTGCGCCAGCCAGGCGTCGTAATCGGCCTGGGCGTCGACGATGACGACGCCGCGCATATAGGGATGGCCGGTGCCGCACAGCTCGGCGCACAGCGCCTCGAAGGTGCCGGTGCGGGTCGGCGTGAACCAGTAATAGGTGACCGAGCCCGGGATCATGTCCATCTTGGCCCGGAACTGCGGCACGTAGAAGTCGTGCAGCGTGTCCACCGCGCGCAGCAGCAGCTTGACCGGCTTGTCGACCGGCAGGTGCAGCTCGCCGCCCTGGATCAGCACGTCGTCCTTGCCGGCCGGGTCGTCGGCATGGATGCCGAACGGGTTCTCCGCCGTGATCGCCTGGGTCGAGGCGGTGCCCAGCTTGCCGTCCTGGCCCGGCAGCCGGTAGGACCATTGCCATTGCTGGCCCAGCACCTCGACCTCGGTGGCGTCGTCCGGCACGGTGACGAAATGGGCCCAGACCACCAGCCCCGGCGCCAGCATCGCCGCCACGCCGACCGCGGTGGCGATGGTCAGCCAGCCCTCCAGCCGCTTGTTCTCCGGCTTGTAGTCGGCGGTGTTGCCCTCGCGGTGGCGGAAGCGCCAGACGCAATAGGCGGTGAACAGCACGATCGCGGTGAACACCACGCCGGTGATCCAGAAGGTGATCTCGATCGTGCCGTCGATGTAGCGCCAGTTCGAGGCGATCGGGGTCCACCACCAGGGGCTCAGCAGGTGGAACACCACCGAGCCGATGGCGACCAGAACCAGGACGAGCGCGGTCTTCATTTCCGGTCACCCCCGTCTTGCGCTGCTGCTGGGACGAGAAGGCCGGGAGTCGGTCGAATTGGGACGGAAAGCGGATGCGGCGGCACAGCGCGGGGGCATCCTGCACCCCGGCCCATCGGGCCGGCGCGGCGGTTTCCCCCTGATAGTGGCCACATCGTCATGGATGACGGCCTTCGCACTTGTCGAGGCCGGCCGGCTTCTTCATCTGGCCCGGCCGTCCCGCGTCACGGTCGACGCGAAGACGACCCTTGCAGCTTCAGACTTGTCCGGCCTTGGCCTGTAAATTGATGATGCGGGTCAGCCCGCTTGATTGTCAACCGATGTCGGCGACCGCAGCCGCCGCCTCACTTCTTCTTGCCGTCGGCGTCGAACTGCTTGAGGAAGGCGATCAGATCGTCGATCTTCTGGTCGTCCTTGATGCCGATGAAGGTCATCTTGGTGCCCGGGATCTTGGTGCGCGGGGCCTTGATGTACTCGCGGAACACCGTCTCGTCCCAGGTTATGCCGGAGTTCTTGTTGGCATCCGAGTAGTTGTAGCCCGCGACCGAGCCGGAATGGCGGCCGAACAGGCCGTTCAGCTCCGGCCCGACGGCGTTCTTGGCGGTCTCGCCGATCTGGTGGCAGGCCTTGCATTGCGTGAACACCTTCTCCCCGGCCGCCGGGTCGCCGTCGGCCCGGGCCGCCGTGGTGAGAGCCATCAAGGCGAGGGCACCGATCAGGGTCGAACGCATCATCACGCTTCCTCCTGGCTGGCTGGATGCTGGCTGGATCGGACGTTGCCGATGCCTCGATACTCCGGCTTTCCGCCGCCGCCTTCAAGAGCCGTACGATTCGGGCCATTCTAGCTGCTTCGCGCGAGTCGAGAATGACAGGGGACGGAATGTCGCAGCCGGGTTATACTTTGGTCCATGGCGGGTCGCGTCGACGTGACCGGCGGCCATCCCGGCCGCACTGCCCCGGTCGAAGCGAGCCCCCGGAAGTTCGGGAGGAACGGACATGACCATCCGAAACCCTCTGGAGTGGGGAGCGGATCAGCTCAAATTCGGCAGCCACGCCCTGCGCACCGGCGGCCAGACCGTGTTCCACGCCGAGGAGAACCTCAATCTCCTGGCCCCGGCGGTCCATCGCATCGGGCTGCGGGACCTGCGCGACGCCCTGGTCAAGGGCTTCGAGGATTTCGGCCATTACCGCACCGACGTGCTGTATCTCTGCCTGATCTATCCGGTGGTCGGGCTGGTGCTGGCGCGGGCCATGGTCGGGCAGGACATGATCCCGCTGCTATTCCCGCTGGCCTCGGGCTTCGCCCTGATCGGACCCTTCGCCGCGATCGGCCTCTATGAGATGAGCCGGCGGCGGGAATTGGGCGAACCGTCCAGCTGGGGCGCCGCCTTCGGCGTGCTGCGAACGCCCCGCTTCGGCGTCATCCTGATGGTCGGCGCCATCCTGGCGGTGATCTTCATCCTGTGGATGGTGGTGGCCAACGTCATCTACAATGCCACCCTCGGCCCGGACGAGCCGGCCTCGCTCGGCACCTTCCTGAGCGAGGTGTTCGGCACCACCGCCGGCTGGACGCTGATCGTGGTCGGCTGCGGCGTCGGCCTGGTCTTCGCCGTGGCGGCGATGGCGATTGGCGTGGTGTCGTTCCCGCTGCTGCTCGACCGCGACGTCGGCGCCGACACCGCGATCTGGACCTCGGTCCGCGCCGTGGCAGCCAACCCGATCCCGATGGCCGCCTGGGGCCTGATCGTCGCCATCGGCCTCGTGGTCGGCTCGCTGCCGCTGTTCGTCGGGCTGATCGTGGTCATGCCGGTGCTCGGCCACGCCACCTGGCACCTGTACCGCAAGATGGTGAACTGACACCGTAGGTTGGGTTCGCTCTCGGGCGAACCCAACCTTGCGGTCAATGCGCCCCGCCGCCGGCGGCGGCGCCCTTGCGCATGATGAAGACGCAGGCGGCCGAGGCCAGCAGGATCACGCCCAGCACGGCGAAGGTGTCGCTGAAGCCCATCACCAGCGACTGCGCCCGCACGGTCCTGCCGATGGCGATGATCGCCTGGTGCTTGGCGGTGGCCGGGTCGGACACGCCGCTCGACAGGAAATACTGGGTCAGTTGATCGATCCGCGTCCGCGTCTCCTCGCGGAACAGCGATACCGACTGGCCGATGATGTTCGAGTGGTATTGCTCGCGCTTGGTCACGATGGTGCCGAGCAGCGCGGTGCCGAAGGCGCCGCCGAGGTTGCGCAGCATGTTGAACAGGCCGGAGGCCGCGGCCGATTCGTGCCGGGCGATGCCGGCCATGGCGATGGCCGACAGCGGCGCCATCACCACCGCCTGGCCGATGGCGCGGACGATGTTCGGCACCAGCAGTTGGTCGCCGCCATAGACCAGCGACATGTTGATGTTCATGAAGCAGCTGCCGGCGAAGACCAGCAGCCCGCCGGCCACCAGCCAGCGGCCGTCCACCCGCCCCATCAGCATCGGCACCAGCGGGATGATCAGCAGCTGCGGCAGGCCGGTCCAGGCCATCACCTCGCCGATCTGCTGTGAATCATAGCCCTGCACCTGGGCCAGGTATTGCGGCAGCAGATAGGCGCTGCCGTACAGGGCGAAGCCGAGGAAGACGTTGGCCAGCGTGCCGAAGCCGAAGTTGCGGCGCAGCAGCAGCCGCAGGTCGACCGCCGGCTTGGCGACGCGCAGCTCGATCCAGACGAACAGCGACAGGGCGACGACGGCGACGACGGTCAGCCGGACGATGAAGGTCGAGCCGAACCAGTCGTCCTTGTTGCCCTCCTCCAGCACCGTCTGCAGCGCGGCCAGGCCGATCGCCATGGTGCCGATGCCGAACCAGTCGCCCTCCTTCAGCAGGGAGAGGCGCATCGGCTCGCGCTCCAGCGTCGCGGCCAGCCCGGCCAGCATGAAGGCGCCCGGCACCAGGTTGATGTAGAAGATGTATTCCCAGCCGTAATTGTCGGTCAGCCAGCCGCCGATGGTCGGGCCGATCGCCGGCGCGAAGGTGGCGGTGATGGCGAACAGCGCCATGCCCATCGGCCGCTGCGGCAGCGGCAGCCTGGTCATCACCAAAGTGAAGGCCATCGGGATCAGCACGCCGCCGGTGAAGCCCTGGATGCCGCGCAGCAGGATCATCTCGCCGAGATTGGCGGCGAAGGCGCAGGCCACCGAGAACACCAGGAACAGCGTGGTGTTGACCAGCAGGAAGCGGCGGAACGAGAAAACCTGGCTGAGATAGGCGGTCAGCGGGATGACGATGATCTCGCCGATCAGGTAGGAGGTCGAGATCCAGGCGCCATTGTCGACGCCGGTGCCGATGCCGCCTTCGATCTGCGGCAGCGAGGCGTTGGTGATCTGGATGTTCAACACCGCCATGAAGGCGCCGAGCAGGCCGGAGAACACCGAGATCCAGGTGGTCAGGCTGGCGCGGTCGGCCGGACCGGCGCCGGCGGTGGCGGTTGCGGACGACATGATCGTGGCCCTCCAGCCGTGGCGCTCACTGCGCCTTGGCGGTGTCCTGCTTGGTGTCGATCGTGGCGATCACCGACATGCCGGGGCGCAGCTCGCCCGCCAGCGGGTCGTTGCGCTGCAGCACGATCTTCACCGGGATGCGCTGGACGATCTTGGTGAAGTTGCCGGTGGCGTTGTCCGGCGGCAGCAGGGCGAATTCCTGGCCGCTGGCCGGGGACAGGCTGTCGACATGGCCGTGGATGTCGGCGTCCGGGAACATGTCGACCGCGATGTCGACCGGCTGGCCGGGATGCACGTCGGTCAGCTGCGTCTCCTTGAAGTTGGCGACGACATAGGTCTCGGCCAGCGGCACCACGGCCATCAGCTGGGTGCCGGCCTGGACGTACTGGCCGACCCGCAGGCTGCGGTTGCCGATGGTGCCGGCCACCGGCGCGGCGATGGTGGTATAGCCGAGATTCAGCTCGGCCTGACGCTGCGCCGCCTGGTCGGCGGCGAGCGCGGCCTTCGCCTTCTCCAGCTGGGCGCGCAGCACGTCGAGCTGCTTCTCCGACGCCGTCACCGCCGCCTGGTCGCGCTGCAAGGTCGCGGTCGAGGACTGGACGTTGGCGGTCATCTGCTGCGCGTTCTGCACGCTGCCGTTGCCGGTGCGCGCCAGGGCGGTGTAGCGGTCGAATTGCTGCTGGGCGTAGGTCAGCGCCGCCTGGTCGACGCCGACGGTGGCACGGGCCTGCTCGATCGCCGCCGCCTGCTGCTGGATTGCGGCATCGGCATCGGCGATGTCGGCCTGGGCGGCCAGGACATTGGCCTTGGCCTGGTCCAGCGCCACGGCATAGTCGCGGTCGTCGATCCGGGCCAGGGGCTGGCCCGCGGTCACCGCCTGGTTGTCCTGGACCAGGACCTCGGCGATGTAGCCGGAGACCTTCGGCGCGATCGTGGTCGAGTCGGCCTGGACATAGGCGTCGTCGGTCGATTCCTGGAACCGGCCGACGGTCCACCAGTTCCAGCCGAACCAGGCGGCGCCGGCCAGGACGATCACCCCGAGCGGCAGCAGCAGGAGCTTCTTCCCGATCCGGCGGCGCGGCGCCGGTGCGGCCGGGGCCTCGCTGGCCTCCGGCGCCGGGGCGGTGCGGAGCTGGGCCGGCTGAACCTGATGCGTCATGACATTTGCCCTCCAAAGCCGAAACCGCCGCATCGCCAGCCGTCTTCGAAGGGCGCCGGGAGCGTTGCGGAGATTTAGGAAACTTGACGGTTTCCAGCCAAAGATGGGAGATGGAGGCGAAATGCGCAAATGCGCGACCGAGGGGCCAGACATGCAGGAAACGCCGAAACGGCCGCGGGGGCGGCCGCAGCAGCGCAGCGACGAGGAGACCAGGCGGCTGATCCTGGAGGCGGCGACCCGGATCTTCCTGGCGCAGGGCTTCGGCGGCACCAGCATGGAGGCGGTGGCCCAGGCGGCCGGCGTGTCGAAGAAGACGATCTACCGCTTCATCGACACCAAGGAGCATCTGCTGGAGGCGGTGATCGACGCCCGGTCGGAGGCGCTGCGGTCGCCGATCGGACACGACGCCGGCCCGGACCCGGCGGCGGCGAAGCAGGCGCTGCGCCAGTTCCTGCAGGAGCTGGCGCGGCTGGTGCTGTCGGAGGAGACGGTGGCGCTGAACCGGCTGATCTACGCCGAGTCACTGCGCTTCCCGGAGATGGCGAAGGCCTTCTACCAGGCCGGCCCGGTGCGCAACGCCGAGGCGCTGGCCGCCTGGCTGGAGACGCAGCGCCGGCACGGCATGCTGCGCTTCGACGACAGCATGAGCATGGCCCGCATGCTGGTCTCGATGGCGATCGCCGAGCCGCTGCGCGCCGCCACCCTCGGTGTCGCCCCGCTGCCGACACCGGCGGAGACTGAGCACCAGGTCGACGAGGCGGTGGAGATCTTCCTGCACGGGTGCCTGGTCGGGCGGTAGCCCGATGCCCCCTATCCGTCATTGCGAGGAGGCGAAACCGACGAAGCGATCCAGGGCCGGTACGAGCGGCCCCTGGATTGCTTCGCTGCGCTCGCAATGACGGTGTTGAGCCAATCTCGGTTTGATTTCCCTTCATCAAATTTTGATGATATCCCTTCAATCAGGGAGGGGCTTCCGTGGCCAGGACGACGCTGCAAGACGTCGCACGGGAAGCCGGCGTCAGCGTTGCGACCGTCGATCGCGTGCTGAATGGACGTGCCGGCATCCATGCGCGCATGGTCGACCGCGTGAAGGCGGCGGTCGACAAGCTGCATTATGAGCCGGACCGGCTGGCCTCGCGCCTGTCGCGGGCGCGCGATTTCCGCTTCACCGTGGTGCTGCCGGTCGGCGCCAACGACTTCATGCACACGCTGGAACGCGAGTTCCGTACCCTCGCCCGCCGCTACGAGGCCGAGCGGGTGGCGATCAACGTCCTGCTGGTCGACGTCTTCGACGGTGAGGCCCTGGCCGAGGCGCTGGAGGGGCTGCCGGCGGAGCTCGACGGCGTCGCCGTGGTGGCGCTGGACCACCCGGCCGTGGTCGAGGCGCTGAAGACCCTGGCCGCCCGCGGCACCACCGCGGTCACCCTGGTCTCCGACCTGCCCGGCAGCAAGCGCCGCCACTATGTCGGCCTCGACAACCACGCCGCCGGCCGCACCGCCGCCAGCCTGATGGGCCGCTTCCTCGGCCAACGCCCCGGCAAGGTCGGGCTGATCGCCGGCTCGCTGCAGCTGCGCGACCATATCGAGCGGCAATTCGGCTTCGAGCAGGTCATCGCCCGCGAATACACGCAGCTGGAGGTGTTGCCGCTGCGCGAGGCGCGCGACGACGCCGCCCGGGTCGAGGCCGCCGCCCGCACCCTGCTGGACGAGAACCCGGACCTGGTCGGCCTGTACAATGTCGGCGGCGGCCAGCAGGGCGTGGTCGCGGCGCTGGAGGCGACCGGCCGGACCCGCGACGTCGTCTTCATCGGCCACGAGCTGACCGAGTTCACCCGCCGCCACCTGATCCGCGGCACCATCGATGCCGTGATCAACCAGGACCCGGGCCACATGGCGCGCAGCAGCATCCGGGTGCTGCTGGCCCTGCGCGACGACGTGCCGATCGTGCCGGACCAGGAGCGGATCCGGATCGACATCTTCATCCGGGACAACATGCCATGACCGCTCCCTCCCCTGCCCCCGGCCCAGTGCTGTCCGTCCAGGGCCTCGGCAAGACCTTCGGCACGGTGGCCGTGCTGCAGGAGATCGGCTTCGAGCTGCTTCCGGGCGAGGTCCACGCCGTGATCGGCGAGAACGGCGCCGGCAAGTCGACGCTGATGAAGATCCTGGCCGGGCACCTGGAGCCGACCGCCGGCAGCATCAGCATGAACGGCGCCCCGATCCGCTTCGCCGGCCCGGTGGATGCGGAGCGGCACGGCATCGTGCTGGTGCATCAGGAGATCCTGCTGGCGCCGCATCTGACCGTGGCCGAGAACCTGTTCCTGGGCCGCGAGCTGCGCCACGGCCTCGCGGTCGACGACCGCACCATGAACGTGCGCGCGGCCGAGGCGGTGCGGTCGCTGGGGGCGGAGATCGACCCGGCCGTCGTGGTGGCGCAGCTGTCGATCGCCCAGCGCCAGCTGGTGCAGATCGCCCGGGCGCTCCTGGTGCCGCACAGCGTCGTGATCTTCGACGAGCCGACGGCGTCGCTGACCTCGCATGAGACCGACGCGCTGCTCCAGGTCATCCACGACATCCGCGCCAAGGGCGTCGGGGTGCTCTATGTCTCGCACCGGCTGCCGGAGGTGAAGGCGATCGCCGACCGGGTGACGGTGCTGCGCGACGGCCGGCTGGTCGGCACCCGGCCCGCCGCGGAGCTGCAGCCGCTGGACATGGCGCGGATGATGGTCGGCCGCGACATGGCCAATCTCTACCCGCCGCACACCGACGCCCCGGCCGGCGACCCGGTGCTGGAGGTCACGGGCATGACCGTGCCGCGCTATGCCGAGGACGTGTCCTTCACGCTGCGGCGCGGCGAGATCCTGGGTTTCGCCGGGCTGGTCGGCGCCGGTCGCACCGAGCTGCTGGAGGGCGTCCTGGGGCTGCGCACCGCCCATGGTGAGGTCCGGCGGAACGGCAAGGCGGTGCGCTTCGCCACGGTGCGCGACAGCATGGCGGCCGGCATCGTCTATCTCAGCGAGGACCGCAAGGGCAAAGGCCTGCTGCTGGCCCAGGATCTGCGCATCAACCTGACGCTCGCGGCGCTGAAGCGCTTCACGCGCGGGCCGGTGATCGACACCGCGAAGGAATGGGCGGAGCTGGACCGCGCCATCGCCGCCTTCGACGTGCGCACCCGCCGCAAGGATCTGCTGGCCGGGCAGCTGTCCGGCGGCAACCAGCAGAAGCTGCTCCTGGGCAAGATGATGCTGCTGGAGCCGGAGATCGTGGTGATCGACGAGCCGACGCGCGGCATCGACATCGGCACCAAGCAGCAGATCTATCGCTTCGTCGCCGAGCTGGCGGCCCAGGGCAAGTCGGTGATCGTGATCTCCTCGGAGATGCAGGAGCTGATCGGCCTGTGCCACCGCATCCTGGTGATGCGGTCGGGCCGCATCGTCGGCGAGGTCACCGGCGAGGCGATGACCGAGGACGAGATCGTGACCTACGCCACCGGCGTGAAGACCATGGCATTGGCTGGGGAAGCATGAGCACCACGACCACGACGCCCGCCGGACGGGGCTTCAGATTCGACATCCGCACAGCGGCGCCCTTCGTGGCCCTGGCCGTGCTGATCGTCGTCGGCGCCCTGCTGAATCCGAACTTCCTCAGCGCCGACAACCTGCTGAACGTGGCCACGCGCAGCGCCTTCATCGCCATCATCGCGGTCGGCGCCACCTTCGTCATCACCGCGGGCGGCCTCGACCTGTCGGTCGGGTCGATGGCCGGCTTCGTCGCCGGCGCCATGATCCTGCTGATGAACGCGGCGCCGCTCGGCGACGGCATGAGCCTGATCGCGCTGGCCATGGCCGCGGCGATCATGCTGGGCGCTCTGTGCGGCCTTGGCAACGGGCTGATCACCACGGTCGGGCGGATCGAGCCCTTCATCGTCACCCTCGGCACCATGGGCATCTATCGCGGCCTGCTGATCTGGCTGGCCGAGGGCGGGTCGATCGCGATGAAGGCACCGGACCTGCGGGCGCTGTACCGCCCGGTCTATTTCGGCACGGTGTTCGGCGTGCCGGTGCCGATCCTGGTGATCCTGGCGGTCGGCGCGCTCGGCGCCTTCGTGCTGTACCGCACCCCGTTCGGCCGCCATGTCCGCGCCGTCGGGTCCAGCGAGGACGTCGCCCGCTATTCCGGCATCGCCGTCGACCGCGTGCGGACCCTGACCTATGTCATCCAGGGCGTCTGCGTCGCCGTGGCCGTGCTGGTCTATGTGCCGCGGCTCGGCTCCGCCACCTCGACCACCGGGCTGTTGTGGGAGCTGCAGGCGATCACCGCCGTGGTCGTCGGCGGCACCGCGCTGCGCGGCGGCGTCGGCCGGATCTGGGGCACGATCTGCGGCGCCCTGATCCTCGAGGTCGTCGGCAACATCATGGCCCTGTCCAACCTGGTCAGCGAATACCTGATCGGCGCGGTGCAGGGCGCCATCATCATCATCGCCATGCTGGTGCAGCGGTCGCTGCTGCGCCGGCCGGGCAATTAGGGCCGCCCGTCGGTACAGGCTCGATTTGTGTGGGGAGGAATTATATGCGTTTCAAGATGATCGGCCTCGCGGCCGTGGCCCTGCTGGCGGCCTTCGGCGCCGCCCAGGCGCAGGAGAGCAAGACCATCGCCGTGTCGATCCCGGCCGCCGACCATGGCTGGACCGGCGGCGTCGTCTATCACGCGCAGGAGCAGGCGAAGGCGCTGGAAGCCCGCTATCCGGGGCTGAAGGTGATCGTCAAGACCTCGCCGGACGGCGCCTCGCAGGCCAACGCGCTGGAGGATCTGACCACCCAGGGCATCGATGCGCTGGTGGCCCTGCCGCACAACTCCGACGAACTGACCGACCCGATCCGCCAGGTGAAGTCGAAGGGCGTCTTCGTCACCGTGGTCGACCGGGCGCTGAGCGACCAGTCGATCCAGGACCTCTACGTCGCCGGCAACAACCCGGAGCTGGGGCGCGTCGCCGGCAAATACATCAAGGACACGCTGGGCACCGGCGACGTCGTGGTCATCCGCGGCCTGCCGATCGTGATCGACGAGGAGCGGATCAAGGGCTTCGACGAGGCGATCGCCGGCAGCGGCATCAAGGTGCTGGACAAGCAGTTCGGCAATTGGAGCCGCGACGACGCGTTCAAGGTGATGCAGGACTACCTGGCCAAATACCCGAAGATCGACGCGGTGTGGTGCCAGGACGACGACATGGCCGTGGGCGTGCTGGAGGCGATCCAGCAGGCCAACCGCACCGACATCAAGTTCGTGGTCGGCGGCGCCGGCATGAAGGACATGGTCAAGAAGGTGATGGACGGCGACAAGATGATCCCGGTCGACGTGCTGTACCCGCCGGCCATGGTCGCGGTGGCGATGGACCTGACCGCCGCCAATCTCTACGACCACCTGCCGGTCCGCGGCCGCTACATCCTGGACGCCACGCTGGTGACCAAGGACAACGCCAAGGAGTTCTACTACCCGGACTCGCCGTTCTAACCTACGCCACCTGTTGACTGTCATCCTCGGGCTTGACCCGAGGATCCAGGGGCTTTCAAGAGCGGCTCTCGACGGCCCCTGGATTGCCGGGTCAAGCCCGGCAATGACAGGGAAGATGGGCACAACAAAAAGCCCCGGCCTGCGAAGGCCGGGGCTTTTCGTTCGATACGCTTACCGTTCGCTCAGAAGTTCAGCGCCTTGGCCTGGACCACGCTGGGCAGGCCCTGCACGGTCTTGACGATCTCCTCCGCCACCGGGCTGTCGACCGCCACCAGCGCCAGGGCGCTGCCGCCCTCCGGCCGGCGGCCGAGGTTGAAGTTGGCGATGTTGATGCCGGCATCGCCCAGCACCGTGCCGAGGCGGCCGATGAAGCCCGGCTTGTCCTCATTGCGCACGAACAGCATGTTGCGCGCCACCTCGGCCTCCAGCGAGATGCCCTCGAGCTCAACGATCCGCGGCTTGGTGCCGGCGAACAGCGAACCGGCGATGCTGCGCGTCTGGCGCTCGGTCGTCACCGTTAGCCGCACCAGCGTGTGGTAGTCCTCGCAGGTCTCGCGCTTGGTCTCGCTGACGTCGATGTCATATTCGCGCGCCACCACCGGCGCCGACACCATGTTGACGCTGTCGAGCAGCGGCCGCAGCAGCCCGGCCAGGATGACGCTGGTGATCGGCCGCGTGTTGAGCTGGGCGACATCGCCCTCATAGGTGATGTTGACCGCCTTCAGCCGGGTCTCGGTGATCTGGCCGGCGAAGCCGCCCAGTTGCTCGACCAGCGCCAGATACGGCTTCAGCTTCGGCGCCTCCTCCGCCGTCACCGACGGCATGTTCAGCGCGTTGGTCACCGCGCCGGACAGCAGGAAGTCCGAGATCTGCTCGGCCACCTGCAGCGCGACATTCTCCTGCGCCTCGCTGGTGGCAGCGCCGAGATGCGGGGTGCAGACCACGTTGGGCAGGCCGAAGAAGGCGCTCTCCTTCGCCGGCTCGACCGCGAAGACGTCCAGCGCGGCGCCGGCGACATGGCCGGATTTCAGCGCCGCCAGCAGATCGTCCTCGACGATCAGCCCGCCGCGGGCGCAGTTGATGATGCGCACGCCCGGCTTCATCTTGGCGATTGCCGCGGCGTCGATGATGTTGCGGGTCTGGTCGGTCAGCGGCGTGTGCAGAGTCAGGAAATCGGCGCGCTGGAACAGCCCGTCCAGCTCGACCTTCTCCACCCCCAGGTCCAGCGCCCGCTCCGGCGACAGGAACGGGTCGTAGGCGATGACCTTCATCTTCAGGCCGATGCCGCGGTCGGCGACGATCGAGCCGATATTGCCGCAGCCGATCAGGCCCAGCGTCTTGCCGAACAGCTCGACGCCCATGAAGCGGGACTTCTCCCACTTGCCGGCATGGGTCGAGGCGTTGGCGTCTGGCAGCTGCCGGGCCAGCGCGAACATCATGGCGATGGCGTGCTCGGCGGTGGTGATCGAGTTGCCGAAGGGCGTGTTCATCACCACCACGCCGCGCTGGGTGGCGGCCGGGACGTCGACATTGTCGACGCCGATGCCGGCGCGGCCGACGACCTTGAGGTTGGTCGCGGCGGCCAGCACCTCCTTGGTCACCTTGGTGGCCGAGCGGATGGCGAGGCCGTCATATTGGCCGATGATCGCCTTCATCTCCTCCGGCTTCAGGTCGGTGCGGACATCGACCTCGACGCCGCGGTCGCGGAAGATGGCGACGGCGGCCGGGGACAGGGCGTCGGAAATCAGAACCTTGGGCATCGATATGCTCCATGAATTCGGCCGTCATTCCCGCGAAAGCGGGAATCTCGATGGCGTCGGACGCTCGGTCCGGAAGAGATCCCCGCTTTCGCGGGGATGACGGGTTCATCGGATGTGGGGAGAGACTAGGCGGCCAGCTTCAGCTCGGCCCGGGCGCGGTCGAACGCCCAGTCCAGCCAGGGCAGCAGCGCCTCGAGATCGGCGGCGTCGATCGTGGCGCCGCCCCAGATGCGCAGGCCTGGAGGCGCGTCGCGATAGCCGTTGATGTCGAAGGCGACGCCTTCCTTCTCCAGCAGTGAGGCGATCTTCTTCGGCACTGCCGCCTGCGCCTCGTCATCCAGCGCCGTGATGGCCGGGTCGACGATCTTCAGGCAGATCGAGGTGCAGGAGCGGATCGCCGGATCCGCCGCCAGGAAGTCGACCCAGGGGGTGCGCGCGACCCAGGCGGCGACGGCGGCGAGATTATTCTCCGACCGTTCGATCAGCTTATCCAGGCCGCCGATCTCCTCGGCCCAGGCGAGGCCGTCGATCGCGTCCTCGACGCACAGCATCGACGGGGTGTTGATGGTCTCGCCCTTGAACGGGCCCTCGGCCAGCTTGCCCTTGGAGGTCAGGCGGAACACCTTCGGCAGCGGCCAGGCGGGCGTGTAGCTTTCCAGCCGCGCCACGGCGCGGGGCGACAGCGCCAGCATGCCGTGCGCGCCCTCGCCGCCTAGCACCTTCTGCCAGGACCAGGTGACGACATCGAGCTTGTCCCAGGGCAGGTCCATGGCGAAGGCGGCCGAGGTGGCGTCGCAGATCACCAGGCCCTGGCGGCCGGCCGGGATGGCGTCGCCATCGGCGAGGCGGACGCCGGAGGTGGTGCCGTTCCAGGTCAGTACCACGTCGCGGTCGAAATCGACCTGCGCCAGATCCGGCAGCGCGCCGTACGGCGCCGTGAAGGTGCGGACATCCGGCAGCTTCAGCTGCTTGACGACGTCGGTGACCCAGCCCTCGCCGAAGCTTTCCCAGGCCAGGAGGTCGACGCCACGGGCGCCGAGCAGGGTCCACAGTGCCATCTCGACGGCGCCGGTGTCCGACCCCGGCACGATGGCCAGGCGCCAGTCGGCGGGCATGCGCAGCACGCGCTTCGACCGCTCGATCACATCGGCCAGCTTGGCCTTGCCGATGCCGGCGCGATGCGACCGGCCGAGGGCGGCGTTCTGCAGCGCCTCGAGCGACCAGCCGGGACGCTTGGCACAGGGACCGGAGGAGAAATTGGGGTTGCGCGGACGGAGTCCGGGCGTGGGGGCGAGCGCACTCGCAGTCATGTCTATCCTTCCAGATAGCAGCGTCCCGGTGGGGGGACGTGGCCCGCCGCCGAGCATATGGATCGACGGCGCCGCGTCAATCGCTATCTGCGAAGCGTCCCGCGCAGATCTGGCAGCGCAATTTTGCGCAAGGATGGAGATTCGACCGCTCCCCTTCCCCGCGCCGTCATGGCGAGCCCCGCAGGGGCGCGGCCATCCAAGGGCCGGTGCGCGCGGCCCTGGATGGCCACGGCGCTCCGCGCCTCGCCATGACGGTATGGGAAATGCGGTGCCTAAGCCGCCGCCTGCTCGATCGTGGCGCAGATCTCGCCGACCAGGGCCTCGATCAGCACTGCATCCTCGCCCTCGGCCATCACCCGGATCACCGGCTCGGTGCCCGATTTGCGGATCAGCAGGCGGCCATCCTTGCCGAGCTTCGCCTCGGCCGCGGCGATCGCCCGCTTGACCGGCGCCTGCTCCAGCGGCGACGGCGCTCCCGGCACCGGGGTGAAGCGGACGCTGCGCAGCCGCTGCGGCATCGGCTCGAACACCCGGAACACCTCGCTGGACGGCCGGCCGGACTGCTGGATCACCGCCAGCACCTGCAGCGCCGCGATCAGCCCGTCGCCGGTGGTGGCATGGTCGCTCATGACGATGTGGCCGGACTGCTCGCCGCCCAGGTTCAGGCCGCGCTCGCGCATGGTCTCGACCACGTAGCGGTCGCCCACGGCGGTGCGGATCAGGCTGATGCCCAGGCCGCCCAGAAACCGCTCCATGCCCAGGTTGGACATCACCGTGGCGGCCACGGCCGGCTGCGCCAGGCGGCCGCCGGAGAACCAGTCGCGCGCGATCATCGCCATCAGCTGGTCGCCGTCGATCTGGTGGCCGGTCTCGTCGGCCATGATCAGCCGGTCGGCGTCGCCGTCCAGCGACAGACCCAGATGGGCGCCATGGACCACCACCGCCTGCTGCATCGCATCGGTCGCGGTGGCGCCGCAGCCCTTGTTGATGTTGAGCCCATCGGGCGACACGCCGATGGTGACGACCTCGGCCCCCAGCTCCCACAGCACCGCGGGGGCGACCTTGTAGGCGGCGCCGTTGGCGCAGTCGACCACGACCTTGAGGCCGTCGAGCCGGAGCCCCTTGGGAAAGGTGTTCTTGGCGTATTCGATGTAGCGGCCGGAGGCGTCGTCCAGCCGGCGGGCGCGGCCGAGCCGGGCCGGCGCAGCGAGCTGGTCGTCGGCCGGCTGGGCGATGCGGTCCTCGATCGCGCGCTCGACCTCGTCCGACAGCTTGTAGCCGTCCGGCCCGAACAGCTTGATGCCGTTGTCCTCGAACGGGTTGTGCGAGGCCGAGATCATCACTCCGAGATCGGCGCGCAGCGACCGGGTCAGCATGGCGATGGCCGGGGTCGGGATCGGGCCGACCAGGGTGACGTCCATGCCCGCGCCGATGAAGCCTGCGGTCAGCGCCGGCTCCAGCAGATAGCCGGACAGCCGCGTGTCCTTGCCGATCACCACCAGATGGCGATGGTCGCCCCGCCGGAACTGCGCCGCTGCGGCCGTCGCCACCCGCAGTGCCGTCTCGGCCGTCATCGGCTCGACATTCGCGCGACCGCGGATGCCGTCGGTCCCGAACAGCTTGCGCGTCATCTAATCCCCTGCCTCCAGCTCTGTTCCCGCCTGCAGGGCCGACCACACGGTCAACGCCTGCCGCGTCTCCGCGACGTCATGCACCCGTAAGATTTGCACCCCCTGCGCCACGCCGTACAGCCCCGCCGCGATCGAACCCGGCACCCGCCCCTTCGGGTCGGCGGCGCCGGAGAGGGTGCCGATGAAGCGCTTGCGCGACACGCCGAGCAGCACGGCGCAGCCCAGCCCGTGCAGCAGAGAGAGACCACGCAAAAGCGGCAGATTGTGGGTCAGCGGCTTCTTGCCGAAGCCGATCCCCGGATCAATGGCGATGAGGCCGGGCGGAATGCCGGCGGCGGCGCAGGCCGCCACCCGCTGCTCCAGCCAGTCGCAGACGTCGAGCAGCACGTCGTCATAGACCGGGTCCTGCTGCATCGTCCGCGGTTCGCCCTGGATGTGCATCAGCACCGCCGGGCAGCCGGCGCGGGCGACGACGCCGAGGCTGTCGGGATCGCCGGTCAGGCCGGTGACGTCGTTGACGATGCGGGCGCCGGCGGCCAGCGCCGCCTGCATCACCGCGGCGTGGCGGGTGTCGACCGACACGGCCAGGCCCCGATTGGCGAGGTCGCGGATCACCGGCTCGATCCGGGCGATCTCCTCCTCGGCCGAGACCGGGGCGGAGCCGGGCCGGGTCGATTCACCGCCGATGTCGAGGATCTCCGCCCCCGCCTCGGCCAAGGCCAGCCCCTGGGCGATGGCGCGGCCGGCATCGGCGAAGTCGCCGCCGTCGGAGAAGCTGTCGGGGGTGACATTGACGATGCCCATCAGCCGCACCCGGTCGAGGCCGAGGCCCGCGAAGGCGGGCCGCGGGCGACTGAGCCGGTCGAGCCGGTCGTCGATGGCGGTGCCGAGGCCGTGGCGTCCGGCCCAGCGGCGCAGGGTTGATAGGTCGGCAACGGCATGGACACAATCCTCCTTGCCCCCCCTCCCCTTGCGGGAGGGGGATAGGGGGAGGGGTCTGCGCGCGTCCGCGCGCGAATGGGCGGGTGATCCGCCTTCGTCTTCGGGCTGGTCTGGAACAATCCCGGCTGGGTCGGGCGGAGAGAACCCCCTCCCCCTATCCCCCTCCCGCGGGGGGAGGGGGGACTTTGTCTTTGGCCCCCTGAGGATCAGCTCGACCCGGTCGAAGGCTAGCGGGCCGCCGGCAAGGGGCAGCGCACCCGGCGCGGCATCGGTCAGGCCGAGCGGGCGCAGATACGGCCGCACCCCGGGTCTCCCGGCCCAGGGCGCAAAATCGTCGGTGAGGGAAACGGCACGGGCCGCGTCGAAACGCGGCCCGAGGTCAGCTTCGGTCGCCACCCGGTCAGGTTCCCGGCTGCGGCTCCGGGTCCATGCCCTTGGCGCCGCCCGAGGGCACCGAGGTGCGCTTGCCGCTGGTCGGGCGCTTCGGCGGCGGCGGCTCGTCATTCGGCTCCGGCCGCACGATCGGCTCGCCGCGCAGGATCAGGCCCCGCACCTCGTCGCCGGTCAGCGTCTCGAATTCGAGCAGCGCATTGGCCAGCAGGTGCAGCTGGTCGATGTGCTCGGTCAGGATGTTCCGGGCCTTGCTCTCGGCCTCCTCGATCAGGCGACGCATCTCCTCGTCGATGATCTTGGCGGTTTCCTCCGAGATGTTCTGGGTCTGCGTCACCGAATGGCCGAGGAACACCTCCTGGCCGTTCGAACTGTAGCGCAGCCGCCCGAGCTTCGGCGACATGCCCCACTCGGTCACCATGGCGCGGGCCAGATTGGTCGCCGCCTGGATGTCGCTCGAGGCACCGCTCGTCACCCGCTCCGGCCCGAAGATCAGCTCTTCCGCCAGGCGGCCGCCGAAGGTCATGGCCAGCCGCGATTCCATCTGGATCTTGGCCCAGCTGATGCGGTCGTTTTCCGGCAGGCTGACCACCATGCCGAGCGCCCGGCCGCGCGGGATGATCGTCGCCTTGTGGATCGGATCATGCTCCGGCACGTACAGACCGACGATGGCGTGGCCGGCCTCGTGATAGGCGGTGGTCTTCTTTTCGGCGTCGGTCATCACCATGGACCGCCGCTCGGCGCCCATCATGACCTTGTCCTTGGCCTCCTCGAACTCGGCATGGGCGACCACGCGCTTGCCGCGCCGGGCGGCCAGCAGGGCGGCCTCGTTGACCAGGTTGGCCAGGTCGGCGCCGGAGAAGCCGGGCGTGCCGCGGGCGATGACTCGCGGGTCGACATCCGGGGCCAGCGGCACCTTGCGCATATGGACCTTGAGGATCTTCTCGCGGCCCATGATGTCCGGGTTCGGCACCACCACTTGGCGGTCGAAGCGGCCGGGGCGCAGCAGCGCCGGGTCCAGCACGTCCGGGCGGTTGGTGGCGGCGATCAGGATCACGCCTTCATTCGCCTCGAAGCCGTCCATCTCGACCAGCAGCTGGTTCAGCGTCTGCTCGCGCTCGTCGTTGCCGCCGCCCAGGCCGGCGCCGCGGTGGCGGCCGACCGCGTCGATCTCATCGATGAAGATGATGCAGGGGGCGTTCTTCTTGCCCTGCTCGAACATGTCGCGGACACGGGAGGCGCCGACGCCGACGAACATCTCGACGAAGTCCGAGCCGGAGATGGTGAAGAACGGCACGTTGGCCTCGCCCGCGACCGCGCGGGCGGTCAGGGTCTTACCCGTGCCCGGGGGGCCGACCAGCAGCACGCCCTTGGGGATCTTGCCGCCCAGGCGCTGGAACTTCTGCGGGTCCTTCAGGAACTCGACGATCTCCTCGAGCTCCTGCTTGGCCTCGTCGATGCCGGCGACGTCGTCGAAGGTGACGCGGCCGGTGCGCTCGGTCAGCAGCCGGGCGCGGCTCTTGCCGAAGCCCATGGCCTTGCCGCCGCCGGACTGCATCTGGCGCATGAAGAAGATCCAGACGCCGATCAGCAGCAGCATCGGCAGCCACGACATCAGCGTCGTCAGCAGCAGGTTCGGCCCTTCGGGCGCCGCGGCCTGCACCTTGACGCCGGCCTGCGTCATCTTGTTGACGATGTCGGTGCCTTCCGGGAAGTAGGTCTGGAACGACCCGCCGCCACCGCTCTGGTTGTAATGGCCGCTGATGGTGTTGCCCTGGACCTTGGCATCGCCGACCTGGCCCTTCTCGACCGCGGTCACCAGGTCGCTATAGGCCAGCTCGCCCTGCGGGGCACGGCCGCCGGAGCTCTGAAACAGGTTGAACAGCGCCAGGAGCAGCAGGCCGATGATGATCCAGAGCGCGAAGTTCTTGCCGAAATTGTTCACGGACGGTCGCCTCATGTCCCGCGCATACCGCTTGCGCGGCGCCACGGCGTCGTGGGTCCCCGGAATGCCTCCGGAGGCTCGATACTAGATAATATAGCGCCGCGTCTAAACAACCGGGAATCCATTCGATAGCAGCGGTCGAAGCGGCTCGAACCGCAGAAACAGGCCGCCTCCGGCCGTGCCGGCAAGGCTCGGCGGGCGCAGCACGTGGCCGTTCCGCCACAGCGCCGGTAGCACCGCGGCCGCGTCGAAGGGCAGATCGGCGGGCCGCGCCGCCCCTTTCGCCGCGTTGCCCCAGGCTGCGATCCGGTCGCCCGGAGCGGCGTCGGTGGGGATTTCGATGTGGAAGCGGCCGTCCCAGAGCAAGGATCCGCCGGGCGCCGGGCCGAGGATTTCCGGCAGGAAGCGGCGCTCGCGAAACACCAGCAGCCGGTCGGCGGCGGCGCGCAGGCGGCAATGCCCCAGGGTGCGGTCGAGGGTGCGACCCAGCAGCGCACCGGCCCGCACCGCATCGGCAAGCCGCTCCAGCGCATCGAAGCGGGCCTCGGCGCCGCCGCCGATGCAGGCGGTGACGGAGTCGAGCAGGCGCCGGGCGATCTCCGGCTCGGCCTGCTGCAGGGCCGTGAGGTCGATCGCGGCATAACCTGCAGGGGCGAGCCACACGGCGCGGCGGCCCAGATCGGCGGCGATTCGCTCCAGCGCGGCGCGGGCCTGGCCGGCGCGGCGGGCCAGGGCGAACAGCCGGTCGTCAGTCAGGCCTTCGGCGGCCAGCACCTCGCGGGCGGCCCGCAGACGGGGCCGGGCGTAGCGGCTGCGGCGGTTGGAGGGGTCGTCGACCGGGACCACGCCGAACCCGGCGCAGGTGGCCGCCAACCGAGCCTTCGGCAGGTCGAGCAGCGGCCGCAGCAGCCGGCCCCAGGGCGCCGAGCGCCAGGCGGCCATGCCGGCCAGCCCGTCGATGCCGCTGCCCTTGGCCAGGCGCAGCAGCACGGTCTCGGCCTGGTCCTCGCGATGATGGGCGACCAACAGATCGCAGATGCCGGCGTCGCGGCATGCCTGGTCCAGCAGGTCGTAGCGGGCGCGGCGCGCCTGGTCCTGCGAGGCCCGGGCGGGGGCGTCGGTCCAGGTCAGGATGCGGTGGGGAATGTCGTGCCGGGCCAGGGAAGCGCCGACGGCGGCGGCTTCGGCGGTCGACTCCGGGCGCAGCCGGTGGTCGACGGTCAGGGCCAGGATCTGGCCGCCCCTCTGCCGGACCCAGCGTGCGGCGAGGAGGCTGAGCGCCATGCTGTCGGGGCCGCCCGAGACGGCGACGGCGAGGCGGAGAGGCCGGTCGAACGGGCCGAGGCGGTCGAGCCGCGCGGCGAATTCCTCGTCCTTGACCGGGTCATGCATGCATCAGCAGCGCAGCAGCAGCTGCTGGTCCTTGGCACGGCGCAGCATCTGCGGCGGGGCGTCGGGATAATCCGCTACCAGCCGGGCGAAGGCGTCGCAGGCCGAGCGGTCCTGCCGGGCGGCCAGCAGGGACTGGGCCATGCGCATCAACGCGCCCGGCGCCTGCGGCCCGCGCGGATCCATCGACCAAGCGGTGTTGAAGGCATTGGCCGCCTCGCCCGGGCGGCCTTGGGCCAGCAGGGACTCGCCGAGGCTGTAGGCGTCGGTCGCATTGCCGCCCGGCGCTGCGGCGAGGCCGTAGGATTGCGGCTCGGTCGAGGCGAAGCCCGAGGCCGCGGCCCCGGGATCGGCCGCACCCATGTCCTGGATCATGCCGCCCAGGCTGTCACCCTGGCCATCATAGACCGGGGGCAGCGGCGCGGCGTCGGACCGTTTCGGCGGCATCAGCGGCGTCGGGGTGAAGGGCTGCGGCGTCCGTGGCGCGGCCGGGGCGCTGCCCTGAGCCGGAGCCCGCTTAGCCGGGGCCGGGGCCGGGGCCGGCGCGGCCTTGGCGCCGCCACCGCCGCCCTCGAGCTCGTTCAGCCGGAACTCGATATCGGCCTGGGCCCGCTTCAGCTGGTCGGCCAGCTGCTGGTTCTGGTACTGCAGCTGCTCGATCTGGCCGGTCAGCTGCGAGATCTGCTGCTCCAGCGTGCTGACCCGAACCTCGAGCTGGGCCTCGTAGCTCTGCGCCCGGCCCGGCCCGGACGGGGCCAGGGCCGCGACGGCGAACGCCGCGACCGCAAGAATACTCCATCGCCTCTGCGAAGCCGGCATGTCGCCTCCACCTCCATGGTTCCGGGCACCGGACCGATCCTGCGCCGATCCGAGCGGCGAAAATAAGACGCGCCGGGCACGGCGACAACGGCAATGCCGCTGCCGCCGTCCGGCGCGCGAGACTTCCGTCCAGCGGCGGACCGGGAGACCGGTCCGCCGTTCTGGCGGAGATCAGTTGACGACGGTGACCGCCCGGCGGTTCTGCGCCCAGGCCGACTCGTCGTGGCCCGGCACCGCCGGACGCTCCTTGCCATAGCTGATGGTGGTGACCCGAGACGGGGCAATGCCATTGGCGATCAGGTAGTTGCGCACCGAGTTGGCGCGGCGGTCGCCGAGCGCGAGGTTGTACTCGCGGGTGCCGCGCTCGTCGGCGTGGCCTTCGACGGTCACGGCGACGCTCTGATACTGCTGCAACCAGCCGCCCTGCTTGTTCAGCGTGGCCTGCGCCTCGGGGCTCAGGTCGAAGCCGTTGAGCGAGAAGAACACACGGTCGCCGATGTTCTGCGCCAGATCCTGCTGCGAGCCGGGAGCGGCGGTGCCGGACCCAAGGCCGCCGGCACCGGCGCCGGTGCCGGCGTTCTGGGTGGAGCTGCAGGCGGTGGCCAGCAGCAGAGCCCCCATGAGGGACACAATCTTGAGACGCATGGTATTTGCCCCTGACGTGGATCCGACGTTACGATTCGGAAAGCGGTTGAGGGAAAAGCAGGTTACTGCCCGCTCCGCAAGGTATTTCTTGCGATATTACTAGCATTTCTGCGGCTTGCCGTCACGGCAGCAACGGTGACCAGGCGGCGTCGGACGCATCGAAGGGCGTCGGCACCGCGGCGCTGACCCGGCCGGTGATGTCGACCGAGACCAGCTTGCTGCCGCCGCCGCCGCTGGCCGTGTACATCAGGACGCGGCCGTTCGGCGCCCAGGTCGGGCTTTCGGCCAGGAAGCCGGAGGCCAGGTCGCGCTCGCCCGTCCCGTCCGGCCGCATCACGCCGATCGAGAACTGGCCGCGCGTGATCTTGGTGAAGGCGATCAGGTCGCCGCGCGGCGACCACACCGGCGTGCCGTAGGTGCCCTGGCCGAAGCTGAGTCGGCGCACGCCCGAGCCGTCGGAGTTCATGATGTAGATCTGCTGGCTGCCGCCGCGGTCGCTCTCGAACACGATCTGCGTCCCGTCCTTGGAGTAGGAGGGCGAGGTCTCGATCGAGGGGTCGGAGGTCAGGCGCTGCGCCGAGCGGGTGCGCAGGTCCATGACGTAGATATCGGTGTTGCCACCCTGCGCCATGCTGAAGATCACCCGGTTGCCGTCCGGGCTGAAGCGCGGCGAGAAGGTCATGTTCGGGAAGTCGCCGAGCGATTCCTGCCGGCCGCTGCCGAGGTCGAGCAGATAGACCCGCGGCTTGTTGTTCACATAAGCCATGTAGGTGATCTGCTGGGTGTTGGGCGAGAAGCGCGGCGTCAGCACCAGCTGGGAACCATCGGTCAGGAACTGATGGTTGGCCCCGTCCTGGTCCATGATCGCCAGGCGCTTGACCCGGTTGACCTCGGGCCCGGTCTCGGAGACGTAGACGATGCGGGTGTCGAAATAGCCGTCCTCGCCGGTGATGGCGCGGTAGATCTCGTCGGCGATCTTGTGGGCGACGCGGCGCATCAGGCTGCTGTCGCCGGTCAGGGTCAGGCCGGTCAGCTGCTGCTCGGCGGCGACATCCCAGAGCCGGAAGTCGACGTCGAAGCGGCCATCGCCGCGTGGCCGGATCTGGCCGGTGACCAGGGCCTGGGCAGCCAGCACCTTCCAGTCGGCGAAGCGCGGCCCCTGCTGTAGCGACGCCGCGTCCTGGGTGAAGGCGCGCGGGTCGATCGGCGCGAACAGGCCGGAGCGCTGGAGATCCGCCGTGATGATCTGGCTGATCTGGCTGCCGACCGAGTCACCGGGGAAATCGGTGATCGCGATCGGCATCGGCTGGGTCACGCCCTGATTGATGTCGATCCGGATCTCGGCCTGGGCCGGGACTGCCGCCAGGGAGAGGGATACGACCGCAGCCAGGGCGGCCAGCGTGATCTGGAGGAAGCCTCGTTTCATTGTCTGCACCTCGGTTCCTGGCTGGTCAAAACATGTCCTTGGGATCGAAGACGAGAAGGAACGTGTCGTTCGGCCACCCGCCGCTCGGCATCGGCCAGGGCTGGCAAGCGGGATTGGCGACGGCGCGCCGAGCGGCGTTGGCCCATGCATTGTCGCCACCATTGTCCGCGACCGACACATCCTTGGGTAGGATGGTGCCGTCCGGCTGGACTGCGGCGACGCGGATCTGCACCACGGGCTTCGTCATCGCCCCTTCCAGGGCGCCGACGTTCCAGCATTGCTTGACCTTGTCGCGAATGGCCCCTTCGTCGCCGCGCGACAGACGGGCCGCCGGCCCGCCCTGCCCAGACGCCCGCGGCGGACGGGTCGATGAACGGCTGCTCGTGCGCCCACCCGGCGCGCCGTCCAGGAGACCCGCGATCTGGTCACTCTCCGGCTGCGACGGTGCGGTCGACCGCGTCGACGGGGTGGCGCCCTGCTGCGTCGGCGCCGGCGGCGGCGCCTTCGGTCGCGAGCCCGGGCGCGGCGCCGCGGTCGGCGTGATCGCCATCGGGTCGGCCTGCGCCGTCTCGGCCGGCGGCGTCGGCGGGGACGGAGTCGGGGTCGGCTCCGCCTCGGGCTTGCCCGAGGGCGGGTTCGGCCGCTGCTGCGGCGGGGGCGGCGGGGGTTGCGGTGTGGGCGGCGGAGGCGGCGGCGGCTTCGTCGCCTCGGGCGATGGCGCCTGCACCGGCGGGGGCGGCGGCGCGGGCGGCGGCGGCGTCGGGGTCGGCGGCGTCGGCAGCTCCGGCGCCTTCGGCGGTGTCTTCGGCGCCGGCGGGGTCGGCGGCGGAGGCGGCGGCGAGGCCGGCTCGGGCTCCGGCGCCGGGCGCGCCTGAGGCGTCGGCTCGGACTGGCGCGGCTGCGGCAGCTGCGCCACCTTCGGCGGCTCCGGCCGCTGCGTCGGCGGCTTCGGCGTCGGCGGCGACTTCGCCGCGGCCGGCGGCGGCGGCGCCTCGGCATCGCCGGTGGCATCCGGCGCCGGCGGCCGGTCCGGCGCGATCTCACCGGTGGCGCCCTCGTTCACCGCATCGGCGCTGACGATCTCCACCGGCACGACCGCGATCGCCGGCGCGTCGCGCCGGAACAGCGGCAGCCCGAGCATCAGAACGACCAGCAGGATCGCGTGCAGGGCCAGGGAGATGATGAGACTGGGACGCATGGGGCTCTTGTCAGCGCCTCGGTGCCGGTGCGGTGGCCGCGGGGACCGGCGCGGCGGCGGCCTGGCCCTTCGGCGTCTCGGAGATCAGCGCCACCCGGGTGAAGCCGGCGGCGGTGATGGCGCCCATCACCTGCATGATCCGGCCATAGGCCAGCGCCTGGTCGCCGAACACGAAGATGCGGGTCTCGTTCGGGCCGCTGCCCGCCGCCGAGGCCTGGGCCTTGGCGATCGCGGTCAGCATCGGCACCAGGTCCTCCGTCGCCACCTGCTTCTTCTGCACGTAGATCTGGCCGGCGGCGTCGATGGTGACCTGGAGCGGCTCCTCCTTGGTCGGGATGTTCTGGGCCCGGGTCTGCGGCAGGTCCACCGGCACGCCGACGGTCAGGAGCGGCGCCGTGACCATGAAGACGATCAGCAGCACCAGCATGACGTCGACGAAGGGCGTGACGTTGATGTCGGCATTGGGGCGGAGGGTGCGGCGGCCGCCGCGCCCCCGGCCGGTGGCGTGGGAGAGCGAGACACCCATCAGCTGCGGTCCTCGAGATAGCGCGACAGAATCGCGCCGAATTCGCCGGCGAAATTCTCCAGCCGCTCGGCGTATTTGTTCAGGTCGTTCGAGAACTTGTTGTAGGCGGTGGTGGCGGGAATGGCGGCGAACAGGCCGATGGCGGTGGCGAACAGCGCCTCGGCGATGCCCGGCGCCACCACGGCGAGGCTGGTGTCGGCCTGGGCGGCGATCGACTGGAACGAGTTCATGATGCCCCAGACCGTGCCGAACAGGCCGATGAAGGGCGCGGTCGAGCCGACCGAGGCTAGCACGGTCATGCCGCGCTCGACCCGCCCGAGCTCGCGCGTCATGGTCACCTGCATCACCCGGTCGATGCGCTGCTGCAGCCCGGCGCGCATGCTGCCGGAGGCGGCGATGCCGCGATCGGCGGCGATGCGCCATTCCTTCATGCCGGCGGCGAAGGTGGCGGCCATCGGGTCGGGCGGGTTGGCGCCGACCTGGTCGTACAGGTCGTCGAGCGACCCGCCGGACCAGAACGCATCCTCGAAGGCATCGGCCTGGCGGTTCAGCCGGCGGACGCGAATCCATTTCTCGAAGATGATCGCCCAGCACCAGACGGATGCCGACAGCAGCAGCAGCATCACGAACTTGACGATCACGTCGGCCTGCAGGAACAGGCCCCACATGCTCATATTGTGCACGGCACCCTGCCCGACCGCCTGGGCGGTTTCGATCACCGACTGCTCCATACCTTCGCCCTTCCTACGCCGCGTGTGACGCGGTCTGACCCTTGATCGCGTTGAAGACCTCGCGGAGCCGGGGCGGCATCCGCGCCGCCCGGCCGTCACGAGTGATGCAGGCCAATTTCAGCAGCAATGTGACGATGTCGTCCCCGTCGCGCCGGATCGTCTGCGACATTTCGAGACTGGCCCCGCCGATCGCCGTCACCCGGGTCTCGACCGCCAGCTGGTCGTCGAGCCGGGCGGAACGGCGGAAATCGATGGCGCAATGGCGCACGGCGAAGGCGATGCCGGTCTCCGCCAACATCGACCACTGCTCGAACCCCGCCGCGCGCAAAACCTCGGTCCGCGCCCGCTCGGCAAAGCGCAGATAGGAGGCGTGATAGACGATGCCCGACCCGTCCGTGTCCTCCCAATAGACGCGGACGGGGAAGATGTGGGGTGCCGCGGTCACGGCTCGTCTTCCGCCAGCAGGTCGAGCTGGGAGGCGGCGCGCTTCGGTTCGGCCAGACCGAGGGCGCGGTAGCCGCGGTCGCCCAGCATGCGGCCGCGCGGCGTGCGCTGCACCAGGCCCTGCTGCAGCAGATAGGGCTCGATCACGTCCTCGATCATGTCGCGCTGCTCGCTCAGCGCCGCCGCCAGCGTCTCGACCCCGACCGGGCCGCCGCCGTAATGCTCCGCGATCAGCCGCAGGTAGCGCCGGTCCATGGCGTCCAGCCCGGCGTCGTCGACGTCGAGGCGCTTCAGCGCCTGGTCGGCGGCGCGGGCGTCGATCCGGGCCAGCCCGGCCACGGCGCCGAAGTCGCGCACCCGGCGCAGCAGCCGGCCGGCGATGCGCGGGGTGCCGCGCGAGCGCTTGGCGATCTCATGCGCGCCCTCGTCGGTCAGCGGACAGCCGAGCAGCCGGGCGCCGCGGGCGACGATCGATTCCAGCTCCGGCGTGCCGTAGAAATTCAGCCGCAGCGGGATGCCGAAGCGGTCGCGCAGCGGCGTGGTGATCAGCCCCGACCGGGTGGTGGCGCCGACCAGGGTGAAGGGCGGCAGGTCGATCCGCACCGATCGCGCCGCCGGCCCCTCGCCGATGATCAGGTCGAGCTGGTAGTCCTCCATCGCCGGATAGAGGATCTCCTCCACCGCCGGGTTCAGCCGGTGGATCTCGTCGATGAACAGCACGTCGCGCGGCTGCAGGTTGGTCAGGATGGCCGCCAGGTCGCCGGCGCGGGCGATCACCGGGCCGGAGGTGGCGCGGAAGCCGACGCCGAGCTCGCGCGACACGATCTGGGCCAGCGTGGTCTTGCCCAGGCCGGGCGGGCCGAACAGCAGCACATGGTCCAGCGCCTCGGCCCGGCCGCGGGCGGCGGTGACGAAGACGCGGAGATTCTCGCAGACCTCGCGCTGGCCGACGAAGTCCTCCAGCGTCTGCGGCCGCAGCGAGGCCTCGTCGTCGCCCTGGCGCTCGCCGGTGACGATGCGGTCACTCATGACGCCAGCTCACGCAGAGCGGCGGGGATGATCGCCGACACCGTCGCCTCGGGCCCGAGCTTGCCGCCGGCCCTGGCGACGGCGGCAAAGGCCTCGGCGCGGCCATAGCCGAGATTGACCAAAGCGGAGACGGCGTCGGCCGCGGCGCCCGCTTCCGCCGGGACGGTGGCGGCGCCTCCGGTGTGGAGGGCGACGACGGCCGGCCCGAGGGCGATGCCGCCGACCTTGTCCTTCAGCTCCGACGCGATCCGGCCGGCCAGCTTCGGCCCGACGCCTTCGGCCCGGGCCAGCATCGCCTTGTCGCCGGCGGCGATCGCGGTCGCCACCTGGTCCGGTGACAGCACCGACAGGATGGCGAGACCGACCTTGGCCCCCACCCCCTGCACCGTGGTCAGAATGCGGAACCAGTCGCGCTCGGCCGTGTCGGCGAAGCCGTAGAGATGGATGTGGTCCTCGCGGACATGGGTCTCGATGTGCAGCGCCACCGCCTCGCGCGGGCCGCCGAGCAGGCCGAGGGTCCGGCGCGAGCAGAACACCAGGTAACCGACGCCGTTGCAGTCGATCACGGCGTGGTCGGCCCCGGCGCTGTCGACCAGCCCGCGCAGCCGGGCGATCATCGCGCCACCTGCAGCCGGATGCCGGCGATGCTGGCCTCGGTCTGGCGGTGATGGGCGTGGCAGATGGCGACGGCCAGCGCGTCGGCGGCGTCCGGGGTCTTGAAGGTCGTCCCCGGCAGCAGCATCCGCACCATGTGCTGGACCTGGGTCTTGTCGGCATGACCGGCGCCGACCACCGACTTCTTGATGTGGTTGGCGCCGTATTCCGCGACCCGGAGGCCGGCCAGGGCCGGCACCAGCAGCACCACGCCGCGGGCCAGGCCCAGCTTCAGGGTCGAGGTCGGGTTCTTGTTGACGAAGGTCTCCTCGACCGCCGCCTCGTCCGGCGTCCAGCTCCGGATCACCTCGACCAACCCGTCATGCAGCTGCACCAGCCGGGTGGCGAGGTCGGCCTTGTCGTCGGAATCGACGCGGCCGTCGGCGATGTAGCGCAACCGGTTGCCGTCGACATCGAGGACGCCCCAGCCGGTGTGGCGCAGCCCGGGGTCGAGGCCGAGGATCCTCATCGGCGCTCCATCCCCCCTGCCCTCGCCATCCCCCGAAATGCCATCACCCCTCCGCCGGCTCAGGCCGTGAGCCGCGCCATGATGTCGTCCGGGATCTCGAAATTGGCCGAGACCCGCTGCACGTCGTCATTGTCGTCGAGCGTGTCGAGCAGCTTCAGCAGCGCCGCGCCCTGCTCCTCGTTCACCGCGATGGTGTTGAGCGGGCGCCAGACCAGCCCGGCCGAATCCGGCGCGCCGAACTTCTCCTCCAGCGCGTCGCGTACCCCCGCGAAGCCCTCGACCGAGGTGGTCACGGTGTGGGTCTCGTCGTCGCTCTGCACATCGTCGGCGCCGGCCTCCAGCGCCGCCTCGAACACGGCGTCGGCGCTGGCGGCCTTGGCCGGGAACACCAGCTCGCCGACCCGGTTGAACATGAAGCTGACCGAGTTGGTCTCGCCCAGCGACCCGCCATGCTTGACGAAGGTCGAGCGCACTTCCGCCGCGGTGCGGTTGCGGTTGTCGGTCAGCGCCTCGACGATCACGGCGATGCCGGCCGGGCCGTAGCCCTCGTAGCGGATCTCGACATAGTCGCTGTCGTCGCCGTCGCCGGTGGCGCGCTTGATCGCCCGCTCGATGTTGTCCTTCGGCATGTTCTCCTTGCGCGCGGCTTGGATGGCGGCGCGCAGGCGCGGATTCATCGCCGGGTCGGGCAGGCCGAGCTTGGCGGAAATGGTGATCTCGCGCTGGAGCTTGGTGAAGATCTTGCCCCGCTTGGCGTCCTGCGCGCCCTTGCGATGCATGATGTTCTTGAACTGTGAATGACCGGCCATGGGGCAGTGCCTGACTGACTTGGAGAATTCGCGGCGCGAGACATATGCGGCCGAACCGGCGACGGCAAGCGCCACCGTACGTTCACCGGCGCCGCGTTAGGCCCAGACTATGGCGCTTTTGTGGCTCGGAGGAAAGGGACACGAAAATTTCCGATTCGCAAGATTCTGTTTCACAGCAATTGGATAGACGCAATTGCTGGGAAATAAGTTGAATAGCGTCAGCCCGCCGATTCGGCCGGGGCGAAGCCGGTCGGCCAGGCGGGCGCCAGCCGGCCGCCGAGGCGCAGCGGCTCGACCTTGCGGGCGAGTCCCGTGGTCTCGTCGGTCTCCAGCACCAGGCCGCAGATCGTCGGCTGGCCCTCGGCCGGGGTCAGCCGCTCGGTCGGCATCTTGCGGATGAAGCGGGCGATCGCCGGCTCCTTCACCATGCCGATGACGCTGTCGTAATCGCCGCACATGCCGGCATCGGTCTGGTAGGCGGTGCCGCCGCGCAGGATGTGCAGGTCCGAGGTCGGGACATGGGTATGGGTGCCGACCACCAGCGTCACCCGGCCGTCGAGATGATGGCCCATCGCCATCTTCTCGCTCGACGCCTCGCCGTGGAAATCGACGATGATAGCGTCGACCACCCCGGGCATGGCCATGTCGGCGAGCAATCGGTCGACCGCGGCGAAGGGATCGTCCAGCGCGTCCATGAACAGCCGCGCCATCAGGTTGATCACCAGCACCTGGCGGCCGCCGCGGGCCTGCAGCAGGGTGGCGCCGCGCCCCGGCGTGCCGGCCGGGAAATTGGCCGGGCGCACCATCCGCTTGTCGCGGTCGATCGAGCCCAGCAGCTCGCGCTGGTCCCAGATATGGTTGCCGGTGGTCAGGCAGTCGACGCCCGACTCGTAGAACTCCTCGGCGATCTTCGGGGTGATGCCGAAGCCGCCGGCCGAATTCTCGCCGTTGACCACCACGAAGTCGAGGTCGAGGCGCTGCCGCAGCCGCGGCACCTGCTCCATCACCGCCACGCGGGCGGCGCGGCCGACGACATCACCCAGGAAAAGAATGCGCATTCGAAATCCGTCTCAAACAGCGATGCGGATCGCCTCGCGATCCGTCACGATCCAGTCCAAAGCTTCGTCGTGCAGGCCGACCGGCACCGCCGCGACCTCCTGCCCGGCATAGCCGATTCCGACCGCCACCACGGACTTCTGCGCCCGCAGCCTGGCCAAGGTACGGTCGTAGAAGCCGGCGCCATAACCCATGCGGAAGCCCTTGCGGTCGAAGCCGAGCAGCGGCACGAACAGCAGGTCCGGCACCCGTTCGGCCGCCGACGGTGCCGGCACCGACACACCGAACACGCCGGCGACCAGCGGCGCCTCGGGCCTCCAGTCGCGGAACACCAGGGGCTGGCCCTTGCCCTGCACCACCGGCACGCAGGCGGCGTGGCCACGATCGATTGCGGCGCGCAGCAGCGGCAGCGGGTCGAGCTCGTCGTCGATCGGCAGATAGGCGCTGACCACGCCGCCCGGCGGCAGGGGAATCGTCTTCAGGACGATATCGCGCAGCCTTTCGCCCGCTCCAACGCCATGGTCTTGATGATAGGCCGCACGGTGCTGCCGCGCCGCAGCCCGGAACGCCCTCTTGGCGTCGCGCAACTCGGTCCCGTCAGGCATGTCGGGAGGAAAAAGAAGGAGTAGCGGAGCCGCATCGGCCGGTGGTCATATCGTCTCCTCTTGGGCCCTGCAACAGCAGGTGGGCGCCGTTTGCCGGGACCACGATCCCGGCAGGGACAGCTCCCTAAGAGAAGTGCTACGGCCCCAGGGACAAAGCGACCTGTCGCACCGCGCAGCCCCGCTCCGCGAACAGATTTAGGGCGTCTCGACCCGGGCTGCAATGGCCTCGATCCGATCCGCGAGCTTCTGCAGCCGCGACGACAGCTCCGGATCGTCCAGCGGCGAGGGGGCCGCCGCGCCCGGGACCTTGCCCTCGCGCAGGTCGAGCAGCTCGTCGCCCAGCATCAGCGCGACCATGACCAGGAGATGGGTGTCGGTCGCGGTCCGCACCGAGCCCTGGATCTCCCGGATCCGCTCCTGCACGAAGCTGGCGACCTCGCGGACGCGCCCCTCCTGCCCGTCTTCGCAGGCGATCGGATAGGGGCGGTTGTTCAGATTGATTTCGACCCGGGCCACGGCGCTACTTTTCCAAAAGGGTCTCGATGCGCTGGATCACCTGGTTGACCCGCGCCGCCACAGTCGCCGTGTCCTCGCGCAGCTCGGTCTCGATCTCGGTCACCGCCTGCGAGCGCACGCGGTCCGCGATCTCGTCGATCTGCGATTGGCTGCGCTCCGCCTGGGCCGCCATGGCGGTGTCCAGGCGCTCCAGCGCGCGCTCCAGGCGATCCAGTTCGGCGGCCAACCCGCTCATCGGCGGGACTCCAGATCCAGCGTCATCCGGCTGAAACTATGCGCCGCTCCGGTCCCCGTCAACGGAAGCCTCCGGCACGGGCGCGCCGACTGTGCCGGCGAAGGCGACCAGCCGCTCCCAGGTGCGGCGGTCCAGCGGCACGCCGAGCCGTTCGCGCTCCGCCGCCTCGCGCTTCTCCGGGTCGCCCGGCGCCATCACCTCCTGGCCTGCCTGGGCCGGCTGCGCCCGCAGATCCTCGAGAATCGCGGCGAGCGACGATTCGTAGCCGCCGGCGGCGAAGGCCTGCGGCTTCAGCAGCAGGAAGAAATGGCCGATATGCACCGGCTCGCCAGGGCCGGTGAACTTGGTCATGCGGTGACCATGCGACATGCCCGCCAGGCTGGCGCACAGGATCTCGACCATCATCGCCAGGCCGGCGCCCTTGTAGCCATAGCCGAGGCCGCCGACCGGGATCAGGCCGGTGGCGACATGCGGGTCGATGGTGGCGATGCCGTCGTCGCCGACCGCGACCTCGGGCGGCAGCGGCGTGCCGGTGTCGCGGCGCAGATGCACCCGGTTCAGCGGGATGGCGCTGGTCGCCATGTCCAGCAGCACCGGCTCCTCGTCCCGCGCCGGGGCGGCGAAGCTGATCGGGTTGGTGCCGAAGAACGGCTTCACCCCGCCATGCGGCACCACCAGCGCATCGGCATGGGTGCAGCCGAAGGCGACGAAGCCGCGCCTGGCCGCCGCCAGGGTGTAAACGCCGGTGGCGCCGTGATGGGACGAGCGGGTGACCACCGCCGCGGCCAGCCCGGTCTCCTCCGCCAGCGTCGCCGCCTCGTCGATCGCGCGGTAGCTGGCGAGGTGACCCAGACCGCCATCGGCGTCGACCACGACGCAGGACGGGGCGGTGCGGGTGGCGGTCACCGCCGGGGCGGGGTTGACCCGCCCGTTCTGCAGCTGGTCGAGATAGAACGGCACCAGCCGCACGCCATGGGTGTCGACGCCGCGGGCCGAGGCGTCGGTCATCGCCCGCGCCGTCGCCGCCGCGCTGTCTTCCGACATCCCGGCGCCGCGCAGCAGCGCCGCCGCGAAGTCTTCCAGCACCACCCGCTTCAGCCGCACCCCGTCGAACCGCTCCATCCCGCGTCTCCGAAACTCTCTCGCCGGCGCCGGCGCCGTTATGTCCGACGTATGTAGCGCGGCGCCGGGAGGGGCTCCAGGACTTATTCGGCCGAGGCGATGGGCCCGCCGTAGCGCAGGCCGAAGCCGAACGGGTACAGCGGCGCCTGGCTGTCATACGGCGCGTCCGAGGCCTGGGCCAGCACCGCCGCCATCGAGGACGGCAGCTCGAAGGGCAGCCGGCCGCGCGGCCGGGCCCTGCCCTGCACCACGTCCAGCAGGGCGTCGTCGGTGATGCCGAAATTGCCGAGCAGCGCCGCGGCGCGGCCGGCGACGTTGGTCAGCACCGCCGGCCGGTCGAGATAGACCGTGACAATGGTCGGCACCGCGGCCGAGGCGCGCTTGACCGCCTCGTAATCGGCGTCGCCGTCGCGGAAATCCAGCCGCCCCTCATGCTGCCGGCTACCGAAGGTGTAGTTCGGATGCAGGATCTCGTAGGGCGCCGCCGTCCGCACCAGGGCGAAATCGGCCTGGGCCGGGTCGTCGACCACGGTGAAGCCGCGGGCACGGACCGCCGCCGCGTCGACATTGTGCAGCCAGACCCGCTTCAGCGACGGGTTCAGCGGCAGCATCGGCCGGCCGCGGCCGGCGCCGCGCACCGCCGCTGGCTTGTTCTCCAGCAGCACCAGCGAGGCCTGCTGGGCGGCCTTGCCCTCCGCCGTGAAGCGGGCATTGCCGGCGATGCGGCCGGCCGCCGCCGCGTCGACATACGGGTTCTCGAACAGGCCGAGGGCGAATTTCTGCACCAGGATGCGGACCACCGACTGGTCCAGCCGGCGCTCGCTGACCTGGCCGTCGCGCACCGCCTGCACGATCGGCGCCGGGTCGTCGCTGGTGCCGCCGAACTGGTCGATGCCCGCGTCGATCGCCTTGACGAAGCGCTGCTGCACTGCGGCCTGCTCCATACCCCAGGGCGTGCCGAAGCCGGCGAAGCCCGGCGCCTGCCCGTCCGGCCAGCCGTCGCGGCAGTTGGCGTCGCAATCCTGGGTGATCGCCCAGTCGCTGAGGATCAGCCCGTCGAAGCCGTAGCGGCCGCGCAGCAGGTCGGTCAGCAGTTGCTTGCTGAAGCCGGCGCCGACCCGCTCCAGCGGTCGGCCGAACAGGGTCAGGCCGGAGGGCGGTACCGAATAGGTCGGCATCACCCCGGCTACGCCGGCGGCGAAGGCGCCGCGGAAGGCCCGGACATGGTCCTGGAAGCGGCCGGCCGGGAAGGTCAGGTCCTGGCCGTAATGGTTGTGGCCGTCGAAGCCGTCGACCGCGGCGCCGTAGCCGACCCAATGCTTGACCACGGCGACGACGCTGCCGCGGTTCAGGCCAAGCTCGCCGTTCTGGAAGCCGGCGACATAGGCCTCGACCAGGCGGCTCGCCAGGTCCGGATCCTCGCCGAAGGTGCCGTTGATGCGCGGCCAGCGCGGCTCGGTCGACAGGTCGGCCTGCGGCGACAGGGTCATGCGCAGGCCGATCGCCTCGTATTCCTGCCGGGCGATGTCGCCGAAGCGGCGCACCAGCCGGGGATCGCCGATCGCGGCCAGCCCCGTGGTCTCCGGCCATTGCGAGAACGCGGTGTTCGCGACGCTGGCGCCGGGCACGTACTGGAAGTGGTTGCGCGGGTCGGAGGCGAGCATCACCGGGATGCCCAGCCGGGTCTGCTCTGCCATCTGCTGGGCCTGGTTGGCGGCCTGCGCCTGGGCCTGCGCCGTGCCGGACAGGCGGCTGATCATGGCGCCGGCGTGCCCGACGCCGATCAGCGTCGCCAGCGACTCCGCGGTCCAGCCGTCGCCGGTCGCGGTCGAGGCCGGCGTGGCGTGCAGCATCTGGCCGGCCTTCTCCTCCAGCGTCATGCGCCGGACGAGGTCCTGGGCCCGCACCGCCGGCGGCAGGCGGCGATCCTCATAGGGATCCAGCCGGCCGTTGCGGTTCAGGTCCTTGTATTGGAAGCCGCGCTCCACCAGCAGCGGCGCCGAGCGCGCCGCCAGGCCCGGCGTGGCGTCGGCCAGGGCCGGGCCGCAGGCCAGCCACAGGCCGATGGCGGCCGCGGCGGGCCAGACATAAGACCTACGCATTGGCTCCTCCCCTCCTCTGATATCTTTGTTCGCTATAGAGCGATTCCGCATTTCATCAATTCAAATCCAGGGGCACGAATATTTATGCATAGTGGCAAAAGATTTTAGTTTGAATTCTCTAAAACTTTACAGTTTCGGACCGATGCGGCCTGCGATCGGCGTCGGGTTACTGGAATACTCCGCCCTTCCAATGTCCGACCTTTCCGCGGGCATTTTCGGCCCGAAATGGGCATTTGGTGGCATTGACGCGGGGGCACCGGGGCTGCATGGTGCCGCCCGCCCCCGACGACGGCCCGCCTCGACGCCTGGGCGGGCCATCGTCGGATCCCCGTGCCCCCGAACGGATCGATGCCATGAGCGACAGCCCCCGGACCGTGCCCCACTCAGACATGGCGAACGCCATCCGCTTCCTGTCCCTGGACGCGGTGGAGAAGGCGAAGAGCGGCCATCCCGGCATGCCGATGGGCATGGCCGACGTCGCCACGGTGCTGTTCAGCCGCTACCTGAAGTTCGACGCCGCCCACCCGACCTGGGCCGACCGCGACCGCTTCATCCTGTCCGGCGGCCACGGCTCGATGCTGCTGTATTCGCTGCTGTACCTGACCGGCAACAGCAAGATCACGCTCGAAGAGATCGAGAATTTCCGCCAGCTCGGCCACCACACCGCCGGCCACCCCGAGGTCGACCACGAGGCCGGCATCGAGACCACGACCGGCCCGCTGGGCCAGGGCCTGGGCAATTCCGTCGGCTTTGCGCTGGCCGAGCGCATCCTCAATTCCCGCTTCGGCGACGACCTGGTCAACCACCACACCTGGGTCACCTGCGGCGACGGCGACCTCGAGGAGGGGATCAGCCACGAGGCCTGCTCGCTGGCCGGGCATCTCAAGCTCGGCCGTCTGATCGTCTTCTACGACGACAACCACATCACCATCGACGGCCCGACCTCGCTGTCCTTCAGCGACGACGTGCAGAAGCGCTTCGAGGGCTATCACTGGCACGTCCAGCGCATCGACGGCCATGACACCGACGCCATCGCCGCCGCGATCGACGCGGCGCTCGCCGATGAGCGGCCGAGCCTGATCGCCTGCCGCACCATCATCGGCTGGGGCGCCCCGAACAAGCAGGGCACCAGCGCCACCCACGGGTCGCCGCTGGGCAAGGACGAGGTCGCCGCCACCCGCGCCAACCTGAACTGGCCCTACCCGCCCTTCGAGGTGCCGGAGGCGACGATCGCGGCCTGGCGCGAGATCGGCAAGCGCGGCGAGGCCGAGCGCCTGGCCTGGGACCAGCGCCTGCTGAAGACCCCGGCCGAGACCCGCGCCGCCTTCCGCCAGGCCAAGACCGGCGCCCTGCCCTCGGGCCTCGACGGCATCCTGGCCAAGTTCAAGGCCGAGATCTCGGAGAGCAAGCCCAGCCTGGCCACCCGCGTCGCCTCCGGCCAGGTGCTGGAACTGCTGGTGCCGGCGATCCCGGAGCTGATCGGCGGCTCGGCCGACCTGACCCCGTCGAACAACACCAAGACCAAGGCCTCGACCGACATCGAGCCCGGCAAATACGGTGGCCGCTACGTCCGCTACGGCGTGCGCGAGCACGGCATGGCTGCGGCGATGAACGGCTTGGCGCTGCATGGCGGCGTCATCCCCTACGGCGCCACCTTCCTGACCTTCACCGACTATTGCCGGCCGTCGATCCGCCTGGCGGCGCTGATGCGCCAGCGCGTCGTCTTCGTCATGACCCATGACTCGATCGGCCTCGGCGAGGACGGCCCGACCCACCAGCCGGTCGAGCATGTCGCGGCGCTGCGGGCGATCCCGCATCTGATGGTGTTCCGCCCCTGCGACGCGGTCGAGACCGCCGAGGCCTGGCAGATCGCGCTGGAGACCGAGGACGCCCCGTCGGTGCTGGCGCTGACCCGCCAGAACCTGCCGACGCTGCGCCAGAACGCCAATGCCGAGAACCTGTCGGCCAAGGGCGGGTACATCCTGCGGGAGGCGACCGGCACGCCGCGCGTGCTGCTGGTCGCCACCGGCTCGGAAGTGTCGATCGCCAACGAGGCACGCGACGCGCTGGAGGCCGAGGGCATCGGCACGCGCCTGGTCTCGATGCCCTGCACCGCGCTGTTCGACCGCCAGCCGTCGGATTACCGTCGCCGGGTGCTGGGCCAGGGCGTGGTCCGCATCGCGGTCGAGGCCGGGGTGCGCCAGGGCTGGGACCACTATGTCGGCTCGGAGGGCGGCTTCATCGGCATGACCGGCTTCGGCGCGTCGGGCCCTTACGACCAGCTGTACAAGCATTTCGGGATCACGGCCGAGGCGGTCGTCGCCGCCGCCAAGGCCAAGCTGTAACGCCGGTGCCGGGGACCGCCCTTTCCTGAATTGTCATCGCCGGGCTTGACCCGGCGATCCAGGGGCCACCGAGAGCGGCTCTTGCCGCCCTGGATGCCCGGGTCAAGCCCGGGCATGACAAGGAGGGGGACGGGTCGGTTCTTATAGGCTATCGGATAGAGACCATCGGATCGGAGAAGACGACATGGCCGTGAAGGTTGCCATCAACGGGTTCGGGCGCATCGGGCGCCTGGTGCTGCGGGCGCTGATCGAATCCGGGCGCAAGGACATCGAGGTGGTCGCGATCAACGACCTCGCCGACGTCAAGACCAACGCCCATCTGCTGAAATACGACAGCGTCCACGGCCGGGCGCCGTTCGATGTCCAGGTCGAGGGCGACACGCTGGTCGTCAACGGCCACGGCATCAAGGCGGTGCAGCAGCGCGACCCGACCCAGCTGCCCTGGGGTGCGATGGGCGTCGAGATCGCGATGGAATGCTCCGGCATCTTCACCAAGCGCGACGACGCGGCGAAGCAGCTGACCGCCGGCGCCAAGAAGGTGCTGATCTCGGCCCCGGCGACGGACGAGGACCTGACGGTCGTCTACGGCGTCAACCACGACAAGCTGACCGCCGCGCACACGATCGTCTCCAACGCCTCCTGCACCACCAACTGCCTGGCCCCGGTCGCCTGGGTGCTGCATGACGCGATCGGCATCGATCACGGCTTCATGACCACGATCCACAGCTACACCGGCGACCAGCGCATCGTCGACACGATGCACAAGGACCTGCACCGGGCCCGGGCCGCGGCGCTGAACCTGATCCCGACCTCGACCGGCGCCGCCAAGGCCGTCGGCAAGGTGCTGCCGGAGCTGAAGGGCAAACTGGACGGCACCTCGATCCGCGTGCCGTCGCCGAACGTCTCGGTGGTCGACTTCAAGTTCGTCGCCAAGCGCCCGACAACGGTCGAGGAGGTCAACGCCGCGATCAGGCAGGCGGCCGGCGGCAAGCTGAAGGACATCCTCGGCTTCTACGAGGAGGACCTGGTGTCGACCGACTTCAATCACGACTCCCGCTCGTCGATCTTCGCGATCAACGAGACCAAGGTCATCGACGGCACCTTCGTCCGGATCATGACCTGGTACGACAACGAATGGGGCTTCTCGAACCGGATGGGCGACACCGCGATCGCCATGTCCCAGGCCCGCTGACGTCGACCCCAGGTTCAGGAACGCGAGAGGGCGGCTTCGGCCGCCCTCTTCTTTTTTTGCAGCGCTCAGTCCGGCTTGGCGACGTGCCAGGCGCCGCCGGCGCCGTCGCCGGTGACGTCGCCGGCCTTCTGGTCCTTGATGTAGGTGTAAAGCGGCTTGCCATCATAGGCCCACATGGTGGTGCCGTCGGTGCGGGTGACGATGGTCCATTCGCCCATCGCCATGGCGCCGGTCTCGGCCTTGAAGGGCGGCCAGTTGGTGGCGCATTTGTCGTAGCAGTTCGACTTGCCGGCCTCGTCCTTGTCGTAGACGTAGAGGGTCATGCCCTTCGCGTCCGTGTAGACCTCACCGGCCGAGGTCTTCATGGTCTTCGCCGGCTCGTCCATGGCGAAGGCCGAAACGGCGGCGAGCAGCCCCGCCGCAGCAATGCCGATTGCGATGGTTTTCATGGCGGTTCCTCCCGGAGGTCGGCGCAACAGAGCGCAGCCTCCTCCGCCACAGTTCGCCCCGGCGCGCCCGGTGGTTGCGCCCACCGGCCCCGCCTCTGCCTGAAAAAGCGGCAGCCAGCGCCATGGCAAAAAAGAGGGGCGCCCCGAAGGACGCCCCAAGTCTGGCCGCCATTTTGCGACGCGCTATTGCACCGCCTCGCCGTGCAGGGCGAGGTCGAGGCCGTCGCGCTCCGCCTCTTCGGAAACCCGGAGGCCCATCACCGCCTTGATCAGGAGCAGCAGCACCAGGGTGACCACGCCGCTCCAGACGAGCGAGGCGACGACGCCATAGATCTGGACCACGAACTGATGCGCGTTGCCGTAGAGCAGGCCGGCATAGTCGCCGGCTCCGGCCGAAATCGACGGGTCGGCGAAGATGCCGGTCAGCAGGGCGCCGACGATGCCGCCGACGCCATGGACGCCGAACACGTCGAGCGAGTCGTCGTACCCGAAGGCCTTCTTGACCGAGGTCGAGGCGATGAAGCAGATGATGCCGGCGGCGATGCCGATCACGAGCGCACCGGTCGGGTTGACGAAGCCGCAGGCCGGGGTGATCGCGACCAGGCCGGCCACGGCGCCTGAGATGACGCCGAGCACGCTCGGCTTGCCCTTCGACGCCCACTCCGCGAACATCCAGGCCATCGCGGCGGCGGCGGTGGCGATGTGCGTCGCCGTGAACGCCATGCCGGAGCGGCCGTCGGCGGCGAGCCAGGAGCCGGCGTTGAAGCCGAACCAGCCCACCCACAGCAGCGAGGCGCCGATCACGCTGTAGACCAGGTTGTGCGGTGCGAAGGCATGCGCCGCGCCGGTGCCGTACCCCTTGCGCTTGCCGATCACGATGCAGGCGACCAGCCCGGCGATGCCGGCATTGATGTGCACCACGGTGCCGCCGGCGAAATCAAGCACGCCCATGGCGAAGAGCCAGCCGTTCGGCTGCCACACCCAATGGGCGACCGGCGCGTAGACGATCAGCGACCAGAGCAGCATGAAGACCAGGAGCGACGAGAACTTCATCCGGTCGGCAAAGGCCCCGACGATCAGCGCCGGCGTGATCGCGGCGAAGGTCATCTGGAACATCATGTAGACCGATTCCGGAATGACCGTGGCGACCGGGGTCGCGGCCCCGCCCGCACCGAGCGTGAACACGCCCGAGACCGGCAGGCCATTGAGGAAGAAGCGCGAGAGATCGCCGAGATAGGGACCGCCATTGGTGAAGGCGAGGCTGTAGCCGAGAACCATCCAGACGATGCTGATCAGGCAGGTCGTGGCGAAGCACTGCATCAGCATCGACAGCACGTTCGCCTTCCGCACCATGCCGCCGTAGAACAAGGCCAGGCCCGGAATGGCCATCATCAGGACCAGCAGCGTGGAGGTCTGCATCCACGCCGTCGCCCCCGAATCCGGTGTGGCCGGCGCGTCCTGCGCCAGCGCCGGCAGGGCCAGCAGCAAGGCCGCCCCCAGTATTCCCGTTCCCCACAACGTCCGCTTCATTGAGTCTTCTCCAGCCTACGTGCTTCCGGCTGACGGTCGGTAGCCGCCCTGTCGGCACCGGCACGAACCGCCTTTTCGCCGGGGGTCCAAGCAAGTGCCATGCCGGTTTTGCCGGCAGTGGGCGAAGCCAAGGATCACGGCCGGCGGGCGGAACCTGAATGAACAAATTTTAGGCAACTGCTGCAGTGTTGGCGAAAAAATAACCAGCCCATGACGGGTGCCTTCCGGCGGCCGTCGCGGTAGGGTGCGGCGCCCTTGTCCAGAGTGCCGAAATGAGCAAGACCGTCAGCCGGATCCCGCTGCCCTCCCCTTCCCTCGGAACCAGCCGCACCGTCACCGTGCACCGCTACGGCCAGCCGGGCGCGCGCCCCAGGGCCTATGTCCAGGCCGGGCTGCACGCCGACGAGCTGCCGGGCATGCTGGCCGCCCATCACCTGCTGCGCCGGCTCGACGCGCTGGACGCCGCCGGGGCGATCCACGGCGAGATCGTGGTGGTGCCCGTCGCCAACCCGATCGGCCTGTCGCAATCGGTGCTGGAGTACCATGTCGGCCGCTTCGCCCTGGACGGCCGCGGCAACTTCAACCGCCACTATCCCGACCTGGCCCCGATCGTGGCGCCGCGCATCGCCGGCCAGCTGACGGACGACGCCGAGCGCAACGTCCGGCTGGTGCGGGCGGCTCTGCTGGCGGCGCTGGCGGAGCAGCAGCCGGCCGGCGAGACCGGCGCGCTGCGCCAGCTGCTGCTGGGCCTGTCGATCGACGCCGACATCGTGCTGGACCTGCATTGCGACAACCGGGCGCCGGTGCATGTCTATCTCGGCACGGCGCTGTGGCCGGACGCCCAGGACCTCGCCTGCGAATTCGGTGCCGAGGCGGTGCTGCTGGCCGACGAGTCCGGCGACAACCCGTTCGACGAGGCCAATTCGTCGCCATGGTGGGTGCTGCGCCGGCTGCTCGGCGACGACCATCCGCTGCCGCCCGCCTGCCTGGCGGCGACGATCGAGCTGCGCGGCCAGGCCGATGTCGACGACGGCACCGCCGGGGCCGACGCCGACGCGCTGATCCGCTTCCTGCAGCGCCGCGGCGTCGTGGCCGGCGATCCCGGCCCGCTGCCCGAGGCGCGGTGCGACGCCACGCCGCTGGTCGGCAACGAGATGCTGCGCGCCCCGGTCGCCGGCATCGTGACGTACTTCCAGCCACTCGGCGCCCGGCTGCGCCGCGGCGAGCATGTCGCCGACATCGTCGATCCGACCGCGGACCCGGCGCAGGCGCGCACCCCGCTTCATGCCGGGGTCGACGGGGTGCTGTGGTCGCAATGCCTGCACCGGCTGGTGCGGCCCGGCGACATCGTCGCCAAGATCGCCGGCGCCGAACCGATCGAGGGCCGCGGGGCCATCCTGCTCACGACCTGATCGGGTCCGGATCCGTCTCGCCGGGTGGCGGGAGCCATGCACGCATTGCGTGCACTTCCCTCTCGCCTTCCCGGACCGATCGCGTCAGGATACGCCTCCTTGGGCCATTGCACGGCCAGACCGCCCGTGCCTCGCCATCGGACCCTCGGCCGGCAGAGTCACGGCCCTGCGTCCGCGCCAATCGGATCGCCCCATGAGTGCCCCGTACCGTTCCCCGATTCCGCTCGTCACACGCGCCGGATCGAAGCCGACCGCCTTTCCGGCAGCCGAGACCGCCCGCGCGGCCACCTATCTGATCCGGCTTCGCCATTTCGTCGTGGCGATGTCGATCGGCGTCTATGCCCATGAGGAGGAGCGGCGCCAGCGCGTCCGCATCAGCGTCGAGATGGAGGTCGAGCTGCCGGCCGGCGGCATCGGCGACGACATCGACCGCGTCCCCTCCTATGAGGGTCTGGTGCAGGGCTTGCAGGCCCTGGCCGAGAAGGATCATGTGCGGCTGATCGAGACCGTCGCTGAGCATGTGCTGGACCTCGCCATGGCCCATCCGATGGTGCTGCGGGCGGTGGCGGAGGTGGAGAAGCTCGACGTCTTCCCCGAGGCCGATTCCATCGGCGTGCGCTTCGAGCGCCGGCGCGAGGGCTGACGGCCTCAGTCGTACTTGATGTAGGCGAAGCGTGGGCTGGACGGTGTGCCCTCCAGCCCGTCTCCTTCGCGGGCCGGCTGCCAGGCCACCACCTCCTCGATCTTGCGGGCCAGGGCGAAGTCGCGGTCGGTGATGCCGCCGCCGGCATCATGCGTGTTGAGCCGGACCTCGACCCAGCCCCATGAGGCGGCGATCTCCGGATGATGCCAGGCGGCCTCGGCCAGGTGGCCGATGGCGCCGATGGCCAGCATCGTGCCCTTCCAGCCATGGGTCTCGTAGCGCCGGCGGATCGTGCCATCCTGATAGCGCCAGCGCGGCAGGTCGCGGGCCAGGCGGGCCTCGATCTCCGCGGGCGGGTGGGCGTGCGGCACCGTGGCCATCGCGATCCTCCTGACAGGGTGGGCGGCCCCGACGGGCCGCCTCCCGGAAGATAGCGCGTCAGTCGCGGACGGCATCCCCCTGCGCCACCACAACGGCAAAGCGGTCGGCCAGCGCGGCCAGCGCCGCCCGGTGCACCTCGGCCGCCGGCCGCACGCCGCCGAGCGGGTCCGGCAGGTCGCGGCTGGCGCAGGCTGCGGCCACCACCGTCGAGAACAGCCCGTGGTCGACCGCCGAGCGGGTGGTGGCGTCGACGCACATATGCGTCATGAAGCCGACCGTCACCAGCTTGCGGCGCCCGGTGGTGGCGATCCGCCCGACCAGGTCGGTGCCGGCGAAGGCGTTGGGCAGGCCCTTCTTCACCACCACCTCTCCGGCCGCCGGCGTCACCGCCGCGATCGGGGCGACATAGGGGCCGTCGACGTCGAACAGCCCGCCCTTGCGCTCGTTCAGCACGTGGATGACCGGGGTGCCGAGGCGGCGCGCCCGGGCCAGCAGGGCCGCGGCCTCCTCGACCGCGGAGCCGACGCCGGGCAGCGCCAGCTGGCCGTCGCTGTATTCGCGCTGCATGTCGATCAGCACCAGCACCGCCTCCGACAGGGCGGCGGGCTCCAGCCGGACGCCGGCATGGTCGAGCAGGGTCTTGGGAAGCATGGTCGTCTCCAGGGATGAAGGGGATCAGGCGGCCTGGGCCGGCGCTTCGGCGGCCAGCGCGGCCGTCACCGAGGGGCGGGCACCGACGCGCCGCATATAGGCTGCGATCGCCGGCCAGCGGCCGAGATCGATGGCGAAGAACCGGGTCCAGCCCAGCACCGTGAACAGATAGGCGTCGGCGACGCTGAACCCGCCATCGAGGAGGTGATCCTGCCCCTGCAGCGTCGTCTCGATCACGGCGAAGCGCCGGAACAGCTTGTCGCGGAAGATCGCCTGCGCTGCCTCCGGCAGGGCCGGGTTGAACAGCGGGCTGATGCCGGCATGGATCTCGCTGGTGATGAAGTTCAGCCATTCCTGCAGCCGCGCCCGCTCCCAGGTCCCGTTCGCCGGCGCCAGCCCGGCCTCGGGCTTGAGATCGGCCAGGTACTGCAGGATCGCCACCCCCTCGGTCAGCACCCGGCCATCGTCGAGCTGCAGCGCCGCGACATAGCCCTTGGGATTGATCGCCAGGAAGTCGCCGCCATCGGCGGTCCGCTTCGTCCGGTTGTCGACCCGGACCAGGGTGAAAGGCAGGCCCAGCTCGCGCAGCACGATGTGCGGCGACAGCGAGCAGGTGTCGGGGGCGTAGTACAGTTTCATCCGGCTCTCCGGCATCGGGCCGCCGCAGGGAGCACGGCGGATCACGTCCCCGAAACTGGCCTTCGCTCACCCTGCAGGAAAGCCGAGATTCTGCCGGGTGCATCTGCAATACTGCAGAGATGGATTGGGACCTCGCCCGCTTCGTCCTGGCCCTCGCCCGGCACGGCACCGCCTCCGCCGCGGCGCAGGCGCTGGGGGTCGACCAGACCACCGTGTCGCGCCGCCTGGCCGCCGCCGAATCCGTGCTGGGCACGCCCTTGTTCGAGCGCGTCGAGCGGCGATTCCGGCCGACGCCGGTCGGCGCCGCGGTGGCGGCCGAGGCGGAGACGATGGAACGAGCGGCCATTGCCATCGCCCATGCCGCGCGCGACCGCGACGAGGCGCTGTCCGGCCCGATCCGGATCGCGGCGCTGCCCAGCTTCGCCTCCTGGCTGATCCCGCGCCTCGGCGCGCTGCACCGGCGTCATGCCGGGCTGCGGCCGACGATCCTGAGCGCGGAGACGAATGCGGATCTGGAGCGCCGCGCCGCCGATATCGCCCTGCGCCTGGCCAGGCCGCGCGCCGGCGACCTGGCGGCGCGGCTGGCGGCCCGGATCGGCCACGCCATCTATCGCGCCCGGGGCACCGATGGCGATGGCTGGATCGCCCTGGACGAGGCGCATGAGGAGTTGCCGCAGAGCGTCTGGCTGCGCGACCAGCCCGGCGGCCGCGACCCGCTGCTGCGGGTCAGCGGCGGCATCGAACTGCTGGCCGCGGTCCAGGCCGGCCTCGGCCGCGCCATGCTGCCCTGCTTCATGGCCGATGAGGAGCCAGCGCTGGAGCGCCTGTCCGGCCCCGTCCCGGTGGTCACGCGTGAGCTCTGGTTGGTGCTGCCCGCTCCGGCCAAGGACGTGCCGCGCATCCGCGTGGTGGCAGACTGGCTCGCAACCTCACTGGCCGAGGACCGCGTCCGGCTGGAGGGCGTTCAGGCCTGATTGGGCTCCGGCACCCAGCTGCCTTCGCGGTCGGCATGGCCGTACAGCCGCTCGACCAGCAGCCGCAGCGTCGGGTCGCTGTCCAGCGCTTCTTGCATCCGGCTGAAGGTGCGGGTCCGGGTGACGCCGTGCTCGTGCCAGGATTTGCCGCCACTCATCACATTCTGGGCGAAGGCCTGCAGCCGGTCGAGGGCGCGGGCGTAGCGCGCCTCCGGCGTCTCGCCGGCCTCGAACTCGGTCCACCAGCCATGCACCTTATCGCGCAGATCGGGCGGCAGCAGCCCGAACAGCTTCACCGCCGCCTCGGCCTCTCGTGCCGCCTGGCCCTGCCGACCAACCTCGTCATAGGCGAAGGTGTCGCCGGCATGGATCTCGACCAGGTCGTGGGTCAGCACCAGCGACAGCACCTTCGCGATATCGACCTCGAAGCCGATCTCGTCCTTCAGCAGCAGGGCGTACAACGCCATGTGCCAGGTGTGCTCGGCGTCGGTCTCGCGCCGGCTGCCGTCAGTCAGGTAGTTCTGCCGGGTGATCTGCTTGAACTGGTCGCAGACCAGCAGGAATTCCTGGATCCGGGCCAGGCGGTCGACGGGCTGGGTGGCGGCGGTGTCAGTCATGGGGCGTCACCAGACGGTATCGATGCTGCGAAGGCCCAGGATCTCATCGATCCGACGCTTGGTGGCGTCGTGCATCTCGCGCGGCAGATCCTCGGGCGGGAAAAAGCGGGCCTCGGCAATCTCGAAGGACAGGCGGCCGCCGGACGGGCGCCAGCGATCGGCGAGGAACAGGGCGACGTGGTCGCAACGCAACCGGTCGAAATGGGTGTAGAGGCCGATCAGCCGGTCGACCGATTCGACCTCGACCGCCGCCTCCTCGCGCGCCTCGCGCACGGCGCAGGCCTCGAAGCTCTCCCATTTCTTCACCCCGCCGCCGGGGAAGAACCAGCCGGGGCGGTAGGTGTGGTGCACCAGCAGGAAGCGCCCCTCCCCGTCCCGCACCACCATGCGGGCGCCGAGGGTCAGCGGCTTGCGCAGGCGCAGATAGGCGTTGTGGGCGCGGTGCAGCAGGCGCGGCAGGGTGCGGCGGGTCGGTGTCATGGCCGCAGATGACCGGCGGAGCAGGTCGGTGTCAACCGGCCACGAACCCGGCGATCGCGGCCCGCAGTGCCTCCGGCTCGTCGACCCGGATCGAATGGCTGCTGTCCTCGAAGATGCGCAGGGTCGAGCCCGGGATCAGGCGGTGGATCTCCTCGGAGAATTCCGGCGGGCAGATCCAGTCGTGCCGGCCGGCCAGGACCAGGGTGGGCGCCGTGATCCGCGCCAGCTCCGGCCGCAAATCGAGCCGCCGCAGGAAGCCGTCGGGGCCGAAGGCGCGGTTGATCGCATCCGGCGAATGGATCGCCCGGCCTCGCGTCGCCGCGGCCGCAGCCGCGTCGTAGCGGCGGGAATAGAGCGGCCCCATCGCCTGGTAATAGGCCTCCAGCTCGGCCTCGCTGCCGAAGCCGCCGGCCCAGAGCTTCTCTCCCGCCGCGATCTGCTCGGCATTGCCGCGCTCGCGCAGGATCTGCTGCGCCCGCTCGTGGAAGCCGGCATGGGCGGCGGTGACGATCAGCACCAGATGCGACACCGCCTCCGGGTACCGCGCGGCATGCGCCATCGCCACCATGCCGCCATAGCTGGTGCCGATGCTGGCGATCGGGCCGAGGCCGAGATGGCGGCGCAGCGCCTCCATGTCCTCGACATTCTCGTCCAGCGTGTAGCGCGCCGGGTCGCCGCGGGCGGAGCGGCCCTGGCCGCGATGGTCGAAATAGACCAGCTGCAGGTGCTGGGCCAGCGGGCTCATGCTCGGCTTGAAGCCGCTGTGGTCCGAGCCCGGGCCGCCATGGATCAGAAAGCCGGCCGGCCGCTCGCGCATGGCGCCGCCGTCCGGCACCAGCCCGGCGCCGTCGATGTCGAACCAGATCTCGGTGTCGCGGAGCTTCGCGCGCATCACGTCCCCTTCAAAGTCAGATCCCGGCGTGGACCGCCACCCCGGCGGCCAGGCGGCGCAAATCCAGCCGGGCCCGCCGGCGCCGCTCCTCGGCCTCGGCCAGCCCGACCGGCACGAAGCGCAGCACGTCGCCCGGGCGCAGCTGACCCAGCACCGGCAGGTCGGCCTCGATCACCTGGGCGATGCGCGGATAGCCGCCGGTGCTCTGGGCGTCGGCCATCAGCACGATCGGCTTGCCCTCGGGCGGGACCTGGACCGTGCCGGTCGTCACTGCCTCGGACAGCAGGTCGCGCGGATAGGACAGGCTGAGCACCGGCCCGTCCAGCCGGTAACCCATGCGGTCGGAGCGCGGGCTGACGGTGAAGCGCTCGCCGTGGAACGCGACCAGGCTGTCGCGGTCGAAATCGGTCGCCTGCAGCCCCGGCAGCACCCGGACATGCGGCGACCGCCGCAGCGACGGATCGAGATCGGCGGCGGCGGACCAGCCGGTGGTGGCGAAGGGCCGGTCGCCGCGCTCCGCCGCCAGCAACCGGGCCAGGCGGTCGCCCACCGCCGTCGGCGCGCCAGCGGCAAGCCGGTCGCCCGCCTTCAGCGCGCGCCCCTCGAACCCGCCGAGTCCGGCCCGCAGATAAGTCGAGCGGCTGCCCAGCACCGGCGGCACGTCCACGCCGCCGGCGATCGCCAGATAGGTGCGGCAGCCTATATTGGTCGGGGTGAAGCGCAGCTCCGCCCCCTTCGGCAGCAGCACCGGCCGGCGCAGCGGCACCGCCTCGCCACCCACCGTCCCACGCATGCCGCCGCCGGCTAGGGCGATCAGCGTCTCGGCCTCGAAGTGCAGCGCCGCGCCCATCAGCGTCATCTCGATGGTGGCGGCGCCGGGGTCGTTGCCGGCCAGGATGTTGGCGACGGCATGCGAGCGCCGGTCCATCGCCCCGCCCACCACCACGCCATGCCGGCGATGGCCGAAGCGGCCGAGATCCTGCACCGTCGACAGCAGGCCGGGGTCGAGAACGGCAACGGTCACTTGGCGTCTCCGGCCAAAGCCTCGAACTCCGCCGCCGCGATCGGGCGGAAGCGGATGCGGTCGCCGGCCGCCAGCAGGCAGGGCGGGTCTTCGCCCGGCAGGAACAGCGCCAGTGGCGTGCGGCCGATCAGGTTCCAGCCGCCCGGGGATTCGACAGGGTAGATCCCGGTCTGCGGCCCGCCGACCGCGACCGTGCCGGCCGGGATCTTCAGCCGCGGCGAGGCCCGGCGCGGCGTCGCCAGCCGCTCCGCCAGTCCGCCGAGGAAGGGGAAGCCGGGGCTGAAGCCGATCATGTGCACCCGGTACTCGCCGCCGGAATGCAGCGCGATCACCTCCTCCTCGGTCAGGCCGTGATGCTGCGCCAGCTCGGCCAGGTCCGGGCCAAAGACGCCGCCATAGGCAACCGGGATCTCGACCAGCCGGGGCTCCCCCAGCGCCGCCGGGTCGAGGCCGCCAAGCCGCGCCTCCAGCAGCCGCTGCACCGTGGCCGCCGGCGGCTCGTCGCGGTCGCGCGGCACGGCATCGGGGTCGAAGAACACGGCCAGCGTGGCGAATCCGGGCGAGGCCTCGACGAAGCCGGGGAACGGGTCGCGCTCCAGCGACAGGGCCAAGGCGTGGATGGCGTCGGCGATCGCGCCATCGATGGTGTCGCCGAAGCGCACCACCATCGCGGTCTCGGTCATCACAGCGATCGACGCAGCGGTCACGGGCTTCTCCTCGAATCCTCCCGCCAAGCCATAGCGCGAGGACGCAGCGGGAGGAAGCATGGCGGCTCTCATTGCCGCCTCTTGATTAGGCGGCCGGGGCGGTGATGATGGGCGCGACGCCATTGCGCCACCCCACAGCGACCCGGGAGACCCCGCGTGACCGATCCGGCCCTGTTGTCGGCAGCCGAGCTGTCGAGCCTCTACGCCGCCCGCGACCTGTCTCCGGTCGAGGCGGCGCAGGCCAGCCTTGCCCGGATCGAGCGGTTGAACCCGCAGCTCAACGCCTTCTGCGGCATCCATGGCGACGAGGCGCTGGCCTCGGCCCGGCAGTCGGAGGCGCGCTGGCGCGAGGGCCGGTCGCTGAGCCCGATCGACGGCGTGCCGACCTCGGTCAAGGACCTGGTCCTGGCCCGCGGCTGGCCGACTCTGCGGGGGTCGAAGACGGTCGATCCGGCCGGCCCCTGGGACCAGGACGCGCCGTCGGTGGCGCGGCTGCGCGAGGCCGGGGCGGTGCTGGTCGGCCGCACCACCACGCCGGAATTCGGCTGGAAGGGCGTCACCGATTCGGCTCTGACCGGCATCACCCGCAACCCCTGGGACCCGAGCAAGACGCCCGGCGGCTCTTCCGGCGGCGCGGCGGTGGCGGCGGCCACCGGCATGGCGGCGCTGAACATCGGCAGCGACGGCGGCGGGTCGATCCGCATTCCCGCCGGTTTCACCGGCATCTTCGGGCTGAAGCCCAGCTTCGGCCGGGTGCCGGCCTATCCGCTGAGCCCATTCGGCACGGTCTCGCATCTCGGGCCGATGACCCGCACCGTGCGCGACGCGGCGCTGATGCTGTCGGCCATGGCGCGGCCCGACCCGCGCGACTGGACCGCCCTGCCCTTCCCGGTGACCGATTTCACCGAGGGGCTGGAGGACGGCGTCCGCGGCCTGCGCATCGCCTATGCCCCGACCCTGGACGACGCGCCGGTCGACCCCGAGATCGCGGATTCGGTGGCAAAGGCGGTCGAGGTCTTCGCCGGCCTCGGCGCCCGGGTCGAGACGGTGACGCTGGACCTGCCCGACACCGGCCCCATCTTCCGCGCCCATTGGTTCGTCGGCGCGGCGACGCTGCTGTCCTCGATCCCGCCGGAGAAGCACGCGCTGATCGACCCCGGCCTGCGCGCCGTGGCGGCCGAGGGCGCGGCCATTCCGCTGCTGGACTACACCAAGGCGACGCTGGCGCGCGGCCGGCTGGGCGTGGCGATGAACCGGTTCCACCAGGACTGGGACCTGCTGCTGATGCCGACCCTGCCGATCCCGGCCTTCGCCGCCGGACGCAACCTGCCGCAGGGGCCGGACGGCGCGACCTGGGCCAACTGGACGCCGTTCAGCTACCCGTTCAACCTGACGCAGCAGCCGGCGGCCAGCGTGCCCTGCGGCCTGACCGCGGCCGGCCTGCCGATCGGCCTGCAGATCGTCGGCCCGATGTTCCAGGACGCGCTGGTGCTGCGCGCCGCCCGCGCCTTCGAGGCGCTGCACCCGGCGCCGCTGCCGCCGCTGGCCCGATCGTGACCGAAGCCAAGCCCTTCTGGCGCCGCAAGCGCCTGGACGAGATGTCCCGCAAGGAGTGGGAGTCGCTGTGCGACGGCTGCGGCCGCTGCTGCCTGCACAAGCTGCGCGACGCCGACGAGCCGCCGGACACGCCCAACGTCGACTACACCGACATCGCCTGCAAGCTGCTGGACACCCACAGCTGCCGCTGCACGCACTACCCGACCCGCCGGCGCTACGTGCCGGATTGCGTGCAGCTGACGCCGAAAAATGTCGACCATCTCGGCTGGATGCCGTCGACCTGCGCCTATCGCCTGCTGTCGGAGGGCCACGACCTGTACTGGTGGCACCCGCTGGTCTCCGGCGACCCGGAGACGGTGCACATCGCCGGCATCAGCGTGCGCGACAAGGTGATCTCCGAGACCGAGGTCGAGGAGGACGAGTACGAGGACCACATCGTGGAGTGGCCGGCCTGACCGCCCTCACGGGATGTTCTTCGGCGGCAGCACCGGCCGGGGCAGCGGGATCAGGTCGACCGATTTGGATTGGCCGCCGAGGAACTCCGGGTCGAGCAGCCCGCCGCCGGAGGGGTCACCGCCCGGCGGTGCCCCGGCGTTCACGAATCCCATCACCCCGGCATGCGTCGGGCTGCCGAAGAACTGCGCCCGGCCGCCCTGCGGATGGCCCTTCTCGATCTCCGCCTGGGCCGCCGAGACCCGGCCGGCCAGCTCCGGCGAATAGGGCAGCAGATAGGCCCGCGGCACGCCGCTGGGCAGGTTGGCGTCGTCCAGCTCCTCCAGCCAGAGATGGATCGCGCCAAGCTCGCCGCGCGACGGGTTGGGCTCCAGCACGCGGGTCCACAGCACCTGGAAGCGGTCGGGCACCGCCACCGGCGCCGACCAGCCGAGAAGGCCCTGGGTGGCGAAGAACACCGCGACATAGGCAGCGCTCGCGGCCAGGATCGCGGCGATCTTGAACAGCCGCCGCACCGGCAGCCAGATCAGCACCGCCAGCAGGATCGTGCTCAGCAGCACATAGGCCAGGGACAGGCCAAGGACGCTCGTCTCCGACCCGGTCATGGCTGCCCCACCTGCCAGGTCCGGCTGAAGGTCTGCAGGATCGATCGTGCGACATGGCTGGTGCCGGTGACCGCGCCCTTCCCGTCCAGGGTGAAGCGCACGACGGTCCGCTCCGTCCCACCCTCCCCGGACTCGATCATCTCCTTGGCCACGATCGTCACGATCGGGTTCAGCTTCTGCACGGTCACCGTCACCGGCACCGGTTTCCCGGTCAGGGCGGCGAAGTGGTAGAAGTTCACCGTGTATTCGCCGGCGACGATGCCGCGGATCGTCACCAGCTCCTGCCGCGTCGCTGTCGGCACCTTCACGCCGTTGACCAGCACGAAATCGTTCAGCCCGCCGCGGTCGTCGCGGTCCAGCACCATGAAGCCGGCGTCGCGCCGGCGGTACCAGACGACATTGCCGATCGGGTCCTGGACGAAGATGTCGAAATCATCGGGATGGTTGTCCGGCCAGTCCAGGCTGATCATGAACTCGGCCTTGCTGTCGACCTTCCCCTCCTTCGCCTCCGGCGCCACGATCAGGAGGGCGACGAAGAACAGGAAGGCCAGGATCTGCAGCGCCTTGAACAGCACCACGCTGAACGGGTCGAAGGCCTCGTCGCGCGACAGCAGGTCGAAATCGTCGATCATTCGGCGGGCGCCCGGCCGTCCAGCACCGAGACGACATGGACCTCGGTCAGGTCGACCGCGAAGGCGAAGATCTTGGCCGTGGCGCTGTCCAGCAGTGAGTACTGGATCTTGAGCAGAACCGAGCCGGCCAGCCCGACCAGGGTGGTGTACATGGCGACCGCCATGCCGTCGCTCATCAGCGACATCGACGACCGCACCGCCTCGCGGTTCTCGGTGTCCAGCCCGGCGATTGGCGCCAGCATCATGATGAAGCCGATGATGGTGCCCAAGAGGCCGAGCTTCATCAGCGCGTCGCTGGCAAAGGCGCCAAAGGCATTCGACCCGCGCAGCCGGCTGGCCAGCACCCGCAGCAGCAGCGTCTGGTCGAGCCGCTCGGCCCCCTGCAGCGCGGCCTTGGTGGCGAGGTCGCGGATATGGGTCGAGACCAGGCCGGGCGGCAGTTCCTCCTCGGTCAGGATCCGGCGCCCGTTCCCGACCACGGCCTGGGCCGCCTTCAGGGCCGCATCGCCTTCCCGCGAGATCGCCAGGACGCGCCACAGGCAGTGCAGGCTGCTGGCGACGTAGAGCAATGAGATGGTCAGCGAGAGGTGGGTCGGGTCGCTGGCGACCATCCGGCCGATCAGGCCGAAATACCATAGCAGGACGAAGGCGAAGAGGCTGAGTCCGGTGAAGATCAGCCAGGGCAGCAACGGATCGCTCCCGGGCAGATCGACTCTACGCTGGCTCATGCAGGGACTCCGGCAGCTCGTCGCGATGGCTCGAAGCCTATCGGCGGGGCGGCGGGAAAGGCCTGGGCACCGGTCCCGAACCGGCTTGGGCAATTTGCCCGAACTGCGCCGCGGCATGGGCTCCGTGCTTGCCAGCCCAGGGCGCCGGCGACCAGTATCGGCAAGATCCCTTCGTGCGGGGGCCGACCCATGAACCTTTTCGTTCATCTCGTTCTGCGCCTGGCCGCGGTCGTCCTGCTCTGCCTCGCCTGCGCCGTCGGCTGGGTACTGGTCGACACGCACCGCGCCATCGAGACCGAGGCGGCGGCCTCCGCCGACCGCGTCGCCGGCGCCCTCGAGGCGCTGTACTGGCGCGAGCTGCTGTGGCGCGGCGGGCTGAGCCGCCAGCACCTCGTGCCGATCCCGGACTGGGAAACCATGGCGACGATGAAGGTCATTTCGCCCGGTGTCTGCGTGACCTTCTCTCCCGGCAGCGAGCCGCCGCGGCGCCTGTGCAGCCAGCTGGAGGCGATCGGCGATCCGGCGCCGTCCTGGTTCCAGGCCGTCTACGACCATGTGTTCGGAGCCTATGCCCGGGTCGAGCGCCCGCTGTCCGCGCGGCAGCCCCTGGCCGGCGTGGTCACGGCCGAGCCGGATCGCGGCGCCGCAATCCGCCAGGCCTGGCACCAGATCGATGTCGTGCTGAGCGTCGCGGCGCTGCTCGCCGCGGGCATCGGCATCCTGGCCGCCGCGCTGGTCGGGCAGTCGCTGATGCCGGCCCGGACCATCGTCGCCGGCCTGCAGCGCCTCGGGCGAGGCGACTACAGCTATCGCCTGCCCGGCTATCGCACGGCAGAGTTCGACCAGATCTCCCGCGCCGTCAACGACCTGACCGCCCGCCTGGCCGAGACCACGGCGCAGCGGATGGCGCTGACCAACCGCCTGTTCCAGGTGCAGGAGGAGGAGCGCCGGGCGCTGGCGCGCGACCTGCACGACGAGTTCGGCCAGTGCCTCGCCGCCGTCGGCGCCCTGGCGACGGTGATCGAGCTGGAGGCGGCGGACCGCCCCGACCTCGCCAAGGATGCGCGCTCGATCCGCGAGACCAGCAAGCGGATGGCGGCGACGCTGCGCGGCGCCCTGGCCCGGCTGCGCTCGCAGGAGGTCGAGGAGCTGGGGCTGGAGGCCAGCCTGGCCCAGCTCGTCGCCGGGTGGAACGCGCAGAAGGACCGGCAGGCGGCCTTCCATCTCGACATCGTCGGCAGCCTCGCCGGGGTGCCGGAGGCGACCAGCCTGAGCATCTACCGCATCGCCCAGGAGTGCCTGACCAACGCCGCCCGCCACGGCAAGCCGCGCGACGTCCGGCTGCAGGTGCAGCGGGTCGATGCGGAGGGCCGCGACGCCGTGGCCGTCAGCGTCGAGGATGATGGCGGCGGCACCCTGTCCCGGCTGGGCTGGGCGCCCGGCTACGGCATCCTCGGCATCCGCGAGCGGGTCACGGCGCTGGGCGGCAGCCTGTCGATCAGCCAGGCCCGCTGGGGCGTGCGCGTCGCCGCCCTGATCCCGCTTTTGCCGGCCCGCGAGGCGTTGGCACCGGCATGACCGAGCTGACCATCCTGCTGGTCGACGACCACCCCGTGGTGCGCGAGGGCTATCGCCGGCTGCTGGAGCGCATACCGGGCTACAAGGTGGTCGCCGAGGCGCATGACGCCACCTCCGCCTACCAGGCCTATCAGAAGACGAAGCCCGACGTGGTGGTGATGGATCTCTCGCTGCCGGGCGTCGGCGGGATCGAGGCGCTGCGGCATATCCGGCAATGGGACCGCGATGCGCGTATCCTGATCTTCACCATGCACAGCGGCGCCGGCTTCGCCCTGAAGGCCTTCGAGGCCGGTGCTGCCGGCTACGTCACCAAGGGCAGCGACGCCGCCGAGCTGGTCGGCTCGATCGCGGTCGTCGCCCGGGGCGGCCGGGCCATGAGCGACGACGTGGCCCAGGAGATCGCCGCCGAACGCCTCGCCCGGCCGAGCTCGCCCCTCGACGAGCTCAGCCCGCGCGAGACCGAGATCCTCCGCCTCGTCGCCTCGGGCTGGTCGGATGAGGAGATCGCGGCCTCGCTGCATCTCAGCCTGAAGACCGTCCGCAACTACCACTACCAGATCAAGGCGAAGGTCGGCGCCCGCACCGACGCCCATCTGGTGTGGCTCGCCATGGGCATGGGCCTGGTCCAGGCCGGACCGCAAAGCGCCTCGCCGACGTAATCCCGAAAATCTCCTGGTGACCGGGCAGCCGGGGCTGCAGTGTCGGATCCCAAACAGAACCGATGGAGTCGACATGTCAGGACCCGGCGTGACGCTGCTGGATGGCGGCATGGGGCGGCAACTCGCCCGGATGGGGGCGCCGTTCCGGCAGCCGGAATGGTCGGCGCTGGCGCTGATCGAGGCGCCGGAGACGGTGCAGGCGGCGCACGCGGCCTTCATCGCCGCCGGGGCCGAGGTGATCACCACCAACAGCTATGCGCTGGTGCCCTTCCATATCGGCGAGGAGCGCTTTGCCGCGCGGGGGCTGGAACTGGCCGACCTGTCCGGCCGGCTGGCCAGGCAGGCCGCAGCTTCGGCCTCGACGCCGGTGCGGGTGGCGGGATCGCTGCCGCCGCTGTTCGGATCGTACCGCCCCGACCTGTTCGAGCCGGAGCGCGCGCCGGAGATCGCGAACATCCTGGTCGAGGGGCTGGCGCCGCATGTCGATCTCTGGCTGGCCGAGACTCAGAGCTCGATCCGCGAGGTCGCCGCGGCGGCCGCGGCCGTGGCCGGGCACGGCAAGCCGCTCTGGATCTCCTACACCATCGAGGATGAGCGGCCCGATCCCGGCACGCCGCGGCTGCGCTCCGGCGAGCCGGTGGCGGAGGCGGTGCAGGCGGCGCTCGACCTCGGCGCCGATTCCGTGCTGTTCAACTGCAGCCAGCCCGAGGTGATGGGCGATGCCGTCGCCGTTGCCGCGAGGGCCATTGGCGCCGCCCGGTCGTCGGCCCGGATCGGCGTCTACGCCAACGCCTTCCCGCCGCAGCCGGAGGACGCCGCCGCCAATGACGGCCTGTCGGAGCTGCGGGCCGATCTCGACCCCGACAGCTATCTCGGCTGGATCCGGCGCTGGGTCGGCCTCGGCGCCTCGCTGGTCGGCGGCTGCTGCGGCATCGGCCCGGAGCACATCGCCCGCATACGCACGGCCCTGCCGGAGCTCGCGGCGGCAAAATAGATTCATTTTTGTTCGACATATTGACGTCCCCTGCCCCCTGCGCTACGACTGACATGTCAGATCGATATCACTGGCCGCGCGGAGCCTGTGCGGCAGACGACAGGGAGTTGGACGTGCCCCAGCCAGGCGAGCGTTTCGGCCTTTCCGCGGCATTGACCGTCCCCTTCCGGCCCGACGGAGGCGTCGATTTCCCGCGCTTCGTCGCGCATGTGCGCTGGTGCCTGGCGCAGGGCTGCCGCACCGTCACCGCCTTCGGCACCACCGGCGAAGGCGCCGCCTTCTCGCTGTCCGAGCGCGACCGGGTCTTGGGCGCCCTGGCCGGCGCCGGCATCGAGGGGCGGCAGCTCGTCGGCGGCATCACCGCCTCCGCGGCCGAGGACGCGGTGGCGCAGGCCCGCATGGCGCTGGATTTCGGCGCCGACGCGCTGCTGCTGCCGCCGCCCTTCTACTTCAAGGGCGTCGGCGACGACGGCCTGTTCGCCTGGTTCGCCCGGGTGTTCGAGCAGCTGGGCGCCGCTGCCCGCGACGTCATCCTGTACCACATCCCCAGCGTCACCCAGGTGCCGCTATCGGTCGAGCTGGTCGGCCGGCTGCGCACCGCCTTCCCCGAGGTGATCCGCGGCGTCAAGGACTCCTCCGGCAGCTGGGACTACGCCCAGGCCCTGCTGGCGCAGCATCGCGACCTGGCGATCCTGATCGGCGACGAGCGCTGCCTGGCCGCCGCCGTCCGGCTTGGCGGCCAGGGCGCCATCTCCGGCATCGCCAACATCTACCCCGAGGCGATGCTGCCGCTGGTGCAGGCGGGCCGCGACGACGACCGCATCCACCGCCTGGTCGAAGCGCTGCTGGCTTATCCGGTGATCCCGGCGGTCAAGGCGCTGGTGGCGAACCGCACCGGCGATCCCGCCTGGCTGGCCACCCGGGCGCCGCTGCAGCCGCTGTCGCCGGCCGACGCGGCCCGGCTGGGCGCTGTGGCGGACAGCCTGTTCACCACCATGGCGGAGGCTGGATGAGCGAAGACCGCGAACCGCTGAAGCTGCGCGAAAAGGCCTATGACAGCTTCACCCAGCACCTGCTGGCCAACAACCTGCATGCTGGGCAGTTCATCTCCCAGCGGGAGCTGGTGGCGCTGACCCAGATGCCGCTGGGCGCCATCCGCGAGCTGGTGCCGCGGCTGGAGGTCGAGGGGCTGATCAAGACCGTGCCGCAGCGGGGCATGCAGATCATGCACATCGACCTGACCATGATCCGCGACGCCTACCAGTTCCGGCTGTTCCTGGAGAAGGAAGCGACCGCCGCCTTCGCCCGCACCGTGACCGATGGCGGCTTGGCGGTGCTGCGGGCGCAGCACGAGGAGATCATCGCCCGGGTCGAGCGCGAAGGCCCGACCCAGCAGGTGATCGACGACGCCCAGGCCACCGACTGGGGCCTGCACGACATCATTATCGACGCGCTGGGCAACGAGATCATCTCCAAGACCTATCGCGTCAACTCGATCAAGATCCGGCTGATCCGGCGCGAGCTGACCGGCATCGCCGGGCTGGTGGTGCCGGTGATGCAGGAGCATCTCGGCATCATCGACGCGATCGCGAGCCGGGATCCGGTCCGCGCTGCCGAGGCGATGACGGCGCATATCGCCAACGCCCGCAACCGCGCCCTCGGGCTGTAACCTGAACCGGCCGGCAAAGCCCGGCTCAAGCAATCAAGGGAGGATACGATGGGACCCTTTTCGAGACTGAGCCGGCGCTCGCTCCTGGCCGGTACCGCAGCCGCTGCCGCAGTGGCCGCCCTGCCCCGGATCCGCCCGGCCTGGGCCGCGCCGGACTGGAAGAAATATGCCGGCACCCATATCGAGGTGAACCTGGTCAAGAGCCCGCGCAGCGAGACCATCGCCCGGAACCTCAAGGAGTTCACCGACCTGACCGGCATCGATGTCGGGCTGGAGCAGACGCCGGAGCAGCAGCAGCGGCAGAAGGCGGTGATCGAGTTCAACAGCGGCGCGCCGAGCTTCGACGTCATCCATCTCAGCTACCATGTGCAGAAGCGGATGTTCGAGAAGGGCGGCTGGCTGGCCGACCTGCGGCCGTTCCTGGCCGACCCCGCCCTCGCCGACCCGAACCTCAGCCTCTCCGACTTCTCCAGCGCCGGCTTAGCCTATGCCACCGCCGACGACGGCACCGTCGGCAGTCTGCCGCTCAGCGTCGACTATTGGATCATCTACTGGAACAAGGAGCTGTTCGCGGCCAAGGGGCTGAAATACCCCACGAGCTTCGAGGAGCTGGTGTCCGCCGCCGAGGCGCTGACCGACCCGGCCGCCGGCACCTACGGCTTCGTCGCCCGCGGCATGAAGAACGCCAATGTCCCGGTCTGGACCTCCTTCATGCTCGGCAACGGCGTCGCCCCGCTGGCCGAGGACCGCAGCCTGGCCACCACCTCCGACGGCGCGGTCGAGGCGGCGAAGCTGTACCAGCGCCTGCTGACCAAGACGGCCCCTCCCGGCGTCACCGGCTTCAACTGGAACGAGTGCCAGTCGGCCTTCCTGCAGGGCAAGGTCGGCATGTGGCTGGACGGCGTCGGCTTCGCCAAACCGCTGGAGGACCCGAAGCTGTCGCGCGTGGTCGGCAAGACCGGCTACGGCGTCGTGCCGAAGGGGCCGAAGGCCCAGGCCTCCGCCACCTTCGGCGACGGCATCGGCGTGGCCGCGGCCAGCGAGAACAAGGAGGCCGCCTTCCTGTTCTGCCAATGGGCGGTGTCGCGCACGGTCCAGGCCGACCTGCTGCAGAGCGGTTCGGGCGTGCCGTTCCGCACCTCGATCCTGGACGATGCCGAGGTGCGCAAGGGCGTGACCCTGCCGGCCGACTGGATCGACGCCGTCGTCGGCTCGTCCAAGGTCAGCAAGCTCGGCCTGCCGGTGATCGTGCCGGTGACCGAGTTCCGCGACATCTTCGGCATCGCCCTGACCAACATCGCCGGCGGGGCCGACCCGGCGGGCGAGCTGGCCAAGGCGACCGAGCAGTTCAAGCCGATCCTGGCCAAGAGCGAGGCCTGAGCCGATGACGGCCGTTGACGCCGGGGCGGGACAGCGGGTGCGGGCGCGGCGGCCGAACGCCGTCGCACCGACCCTGCGCACCTACCTGCCCTTCATCCTGCCGGCGGTGCTGGTGGTCGGGGCGGTGATCGTCTTCCCCTGGGCCTTCACCGGCTGGGTCAGCCTGCATGACTGGCAGGCCACCGGCGCCGGCGGCTTCATCGGCCTCGACAACTACGCCCGGCTGTTCAGCGACGCCCGCTTCGGCGAGGCGGTGTGGCATACGCTGCTCTACACCGTGCTCTCCGTGCTGCTGCCGCTGGTCCTCGGACTGGCGGCGGCGCTGGTGTTCAACGAGCGCTTCCCGCTGCGCGGCCTGGCCCGGGGCATCGTGATCATGCCGATGATGGCGACCCCGGTCGCCATCGCCCTGGTCTGGACCATGATGTTCCACCCGCAGCTCGGCGTGCTGAACTACCTGCTCAGCCTGGTCGGCATCCCGCCCTCGCTCTGGGTGTTCGACCAGGCCACGGTGATCCCGTCGCTGGTGCTGGTCGAGACCTGGCAGTGGACGCCGCTGGTGATGCTGATCGTGCTGGGCGGCCTGTCGGCCCTGCCGGCCGAGCCCTATGAAAGCGCCCAGATCGACGGCGCCAGCTGGCTGCAGCAGTTCCGCTACCTGACCTTGCCGATGATCTCGCCCTTCCTGATGGTGGCGGTGATCATCCGCTCGATCGACGCGCTGAAGAGCTTCGACATCATCTACGCCATCACCCAGGGCGGCCCGGGCACGGCGTCGGAGACGATCAACATCTACCTCTACACCCAGGCCTTCAGCTTCTACGACATCGGCTACGGCTCGGCGATCGCGGTGGTGTTCTTCGGCATCGTCGTCGCCATGTCCCTGGCGCTCTTGTGGCTGCGCCAGCGCGCCAAGCTCGCGGCCAACTGAGGAGGCTCAGATCATGCCCCGCCCCCTCGCCAAGGCCCTGCGCCGCGCCAGCCTGTATTTCGCCGTGCTGGTGATCGTATCGCCGGCGCTCTTGTTCTTCCTGTGGATGCTGTCGCTGTCGCTGAAGCCGGAGGTCGACAATATCAGCTACCCGCCGGTGCTGATCCCGACCACCCTGGCCTGGAGCAACTACGCCCAGGTCTTCGCCGAGAACTCCTTCGGCCGCTACTTCATCAACAGCCTGATCGTCACCGGCAGCGCCACGCTGATCGGCCTGGTGATCGGCGCGCCGGCCGCCTACGGCATCGCCCGGGCCAAGGCCACCAAGCTGTCCGTCGTCGTCATGATCGCGCGGATGACGCCGGGCCTCAGCTACCTGATCCCGCTGTTCCTGCTGTTCCGCTGGCTCGGGCTGATGGGCACGCTGTGGCCGCAGATCATCACCCATCTGGTGATCACCCTGCCGATCGTGATCTGGGTCCTGATCTCCTATTTCGAGGCCCTGCCGATCGAGCTGGAGGAGGCCGGGCGGATCGACGGCGCCAATCGCTGGCAGGTGTTCCGCCACGTCGTGCTGCCGCTGACCCGGCCGGGCATCACCGTGGCGCTGCTGCTGTCCTTCATCTTCTCCTGGAACAACTTCGTCTTCGGCATCGTGCTGGCCGGGCGCACCACCCGCACCCTGCCGGTCGCGGTCTACAACTCGCTGACCTTCGAGCAGGTCAGCTGGGGTCCGCTCTCGGCCGCGGCGCTGGTGGTCGTGGTGCCGGTGCTGGTCCTGACCGTGGTCGCCCAGAAGCAGATCGTCGCCGGCCTGACCTCCGGCGCGGTGAAGGGCGGCTGAGCCGCCCTTTCATGAATTCGTCGATGCACCCCAATTGGATCACTTGCAAATTAGATAAAATGCCGTATTTTGTAGGTATATAGTCATTTGCCTTTTTGAAACACGTTGGCTCGGGGGATGGTGCCATGTCCGTCATTCAGATCACCGAAGATCAGGCCCTGCCGGCAGCGGCGCCCGCGACCTCCATCCGGACCGCCCTGGTCAGCCGCCAGGACGAAATCCTCTCCCTACGACGGAACGCCTCCGACATCCTGTTCCGGCTGCGCGCCGTCCGCGAGACCTGGTCCGACACCGACCTGCCGCCGGCCCAGGAACGCTGGGTGCTGCAGCAGGTCCTGGAGTGCCTGACCGTCAGCTGCGAGCCGCCGACCGGGGACGAGTTCGACCGGATCGCGGTGGCCGGCCAAGCGCTGGCCATTCTGTTCGACATGACGGATGAGGAGTTCGCCGCCGTCGCCGCGGATGACGACGACTACGACCTGGTCGATTTCGACGCCGATCTCGACGATGCGGAGGATCTGGCGGCGGCGAACGCGGCATAGGACCGGCGCCGGCCGCGCCTTCCCCGGATTGCAATCCCCAAACCGGCTGGCAGATCCTACCCAAATGGATGATTGCAAATTAGATAAAATGCTCTAGATTGTAGGCATATAGTCAAACCATACGAGCCGCATAGGATCAGAGGGGAACCGCCATGCCCTTCACGCAGTTCGACAGCTCCGAAATTTCCCCGTCGACGGCGCCCGGGGCCATCCAGGCATCGCTGGTCGGCCGCCAGGAAGAGATCCATTCCTTGCGCCAGAACGCCGCCAGGATCCTGCGCGCGCTCCGGCGGGTTCGCGAATCCTGGTCCGAGAACGACGTTCCGCCGCCGCAGGAGCGCTGGGTCCTGGACCAGATCCTGTGGTGCCTGCTGGCCAGCCAGAATCCGCCCTCCGGGGACGAGTACGACCGGATCGCGGCCGCCGGACAGGTGCTCTCGCTGCTGGTCGAGATGCCGGGCGCCAATTTCGAGCCCGACGAAGGCGACGACGCCGACTATGACCTGGTGGATTTCGACGCCGATCTCGATGAAGCGGAATTCCTGGTGACGGGGAACGCCTAGTAAGCCGGCCCGGCGCCAGCCGCTGCTGGACCCATCCTCGTCGCATGCCGAAAAGCTTTGCCGCGCGAGAGGGCTTGTCCTAATCGGAAGACGACACTCTTGGCGCGGTACATCTTGTCCCTCTCTCTCGGCATCGACACCGGCGGCACCTTCACCGACGCGGTCCTGTTCGACCCGGCTCGCGGCGTCGTCGCCGCCGCCAAGCGGTTGACCACCAAGCATGACCTAGCGCTGGGCATCGGCGCCGCGATCGACGCGGTGCTCGAGCAGCACCCGGCCGAGATCGCCTTCGTCGGCCTGTCCACCACCCTCGCCACCAACGCCGTGGTCGAGGGCCAGGGCAATCCGGCCTGCCTGATCCTGATCGGCTACCCCGAGGCGGCGCTGGACCGCGCCGGGCTGCGCGAGGCGCTCGGCAGCGACCCGGTGGTGACCGTGGCCGGCGGGCACCGGCCCTCGGGCGAAGAGCAGGCGCCGCTCGACCTCGACGCGGTCCGCGCCGCCGTCCTGCATCACGCCCCTGGCGTCACCGCCTTCGCCGTCGCCGGCTATTTCGCGGTGCGCAACCCGGCGCATGAGCAGGCGGTGCGCGACCTGGTGGACGATCTGACCGGCAAGCCGGTGACCTGCGGCCACGAGCTGACCTCCGGCCTCGACGCGCCGCGCCGGGCCTTGACCGCGCTCTTGAACGCCCGGCTGATCCCGCTGACCGCGTCGCTGATCCGGGCGGTGCGCGGCCGGCTGGACGCCCGCGGCATCGCGGCGCCGCTGATGGTGGTGAAGGGCGACGGGTCGCTGATCGCCGACCGCTTCGCCCTGGCCCGGCCGGTCGAAACCGTGCTGTCCGGCCCCGCTGCCAGCGTCGTCGGCGCCCGCTGGCTGACCGGCCGCGAGGATTGCTTCGTCTCGGATATCGGCGGCACCACCACCGACATCGCAATCCTCAAGGATGGCCGTCCCCTCGTGAACCGCGAGGGCGCCCAGGTCGGCGGCTGGCGCACCATGGTCGAGGCGGTGGAAATCCGCACCTTCGGCCTGGGCGGCGACAGCGAGGTCCGCATCGAGCCGGGACTCGGCCTCGCCGTCGGGCCGCGCCGGTCGGTGCCGCTGAGCCTCTTGGTGCACCAGCATCCGGAGATGCTGGCGGCGCTGCGCCGCCAGGCCGAGCGGGCCGAGGGCCTCAGCCTGGACGGCCGCTTCGCCCTGCGCCTGCGGGCGCTGGACACCGACACGCTGTCGCCGCCGGAGCGGCGGATCTGGCAGGCGCTGGCCGACGGGCCGCAGCCGCTGGAGACCGTCCTGACCAGCCATCTGCTTGACCGGCCTCTGGAGCGGCTGGTGGCGCGCGGCCTGGTAATCCTGTCCGGCTTCACCCCGACCGACGCCGCCCATGTGCTGGGGCTGCACAGCGGCTGGTCGCGCGAGGCGGCGCTGCTGGGTGCGACGCTCTGGGCCCGGCGCCCTGCCGAGCCCGGCTGGACCCCGCCCGCCGATGCCGAAGCCTTCGCCCGGTCGGTGCTGGAGCGGCTGACCGCCGACAGCGCCCTGGCGCTGGCCGAGGCGGCGCTGGCCCGCGACGGCGTCGCCGACCCGGCTCGCGAGGCGCGCGGCCTGCTGCCCCGCCGGGCGGTGGCGGGCAGCGACGCCTCGGCCCTGCTGCGTCCCGCTCTCGCCCTCGGCCTGCCGCTGGTCGGGATCGGTGCCTCGGCCGCGACCTATTATCCGGAGATTGCCCGACGCCTCGGGACCGAAAGCGTGGTGCCGGAGCATGCCGGCGTCACCAACGCCATCGGCGCCGTGGCCAGCGGCGTGCTGCAGACCGTCACGATCACCATCACCGCGCCGGAGGAAGGCCGCTTCCGCGTCCACGCCCCCGGCGGCATCCGCACCTTCGGCAGCCTAGCCGAGGCCGCCGCCCATGCCGAGGCCTTGGCCCGCGCCCGGGCCGAGGCCCTGACCCGCGACGCCGGCGGCCAGGAGGTGGCGGTGACCGTCACCCGCGCCGACCGCGTGGTGTCGATGGCCGGCGGCCTCGACCTGTTCGTCGAAAGCACCGTCACCGCGGCCGCCGCAGGCAGGCCGCGGATCGGGTGAGGCCGCGGCCGCCAGGGACTAGAGTCCCTTGGGGTTGCCCTTCACGAGCGTACCGGACATCTGCTGCGTGCCGATCCTGATGGTGACGGTGTTGCCGTCGATCGTCAGATCGACACAGTCATCCGGCCGCGGCGTCTTGCCCGGATCGACCACGCAGAGCTGCCCTCCAGCCCCGACACTCCAGTGGCCGACTTTGCCATCGGGGCTGGCTGCCTCCACCGTCGATCGCGCCTTGCCGTCCGGCGAGAAGTATATGGTGTTCTGCCGGCCGCCATCGGCGATCTCGACCGTATTCCCGATCAACGCCCCGATCGCGGCTTTGCCGGTCAGCGGGGCGGATGGCGCCTGCGCCCACGCCGGTGCGACGAGGATCATCTGCAGGGCGACGGCCGCCCCCACGATCGACGACATGCGCATCCTTCGCATCCCTCTCCAGCCGGCGACCGCAGCCAGCCCGTCACATCAGCCGGCTAGTGACGACAAAGTACATCACGAAGATCACCCCGATCCCCCACACCACCGTGGTGAGGCCGGAGCGGCGGCCGAGGGCGAGGCACAGCAGGATATAGGCGAAGGTGCCGATCGCCATGCCGTTGATCAGGTTGTTGCTGAGCACCGTCACCAGCAGCATCAGCACCACCGGCACGGCGTTGGCGAGGTCCGACAGGTCGATCCGCGCCAGCCCCTGCAGCATGAAGATGCCGACGATCACCAGCGCCGGCGCCGTGGCCTGGGGCGGGATGATGACGAAGACCGGCCAGACGAACAGCGCCAGCACGAAGCCGACCGCGACCACCACCGAGGTCAACCCGGTGCGGCCGCCGGCCTGGACCCCGGCGACGGATTCGATGAAGGAGGTCACCACCGAGGTGCCGAGCAGAGGCCCGACGATGGTCGCCGTCGCGTCGCTGGTGAAGGCGGCCGTGGCGCTGGGGATCGACCCGTCCGGCTGGCGCAGATTGGCCGTGGTGGTGACGCCGATCAGCGTCGCCAGGTTGCTGAAGAACTCGCCGCACAGGAAGTAGAACAGCAGCGGCAGCGCCACCAGGAAATGCGAGACCAGATAGCTGAAATCGAGCGCCAGGAAGGTGCTCTCCGGCCATTTCGGCAGGGCAAAGAATGTCGCCGGCAGCGTCGTCACCATGGTGCCATCCGGCTTCAGCGGCACGACGATGCCGATTACGGTGATCGCGGCGATCGACAGCACCAGCGCGCCGGGCACGCCGCGGGCGACCAGCACCGGCGTGACCAGGATGCCGGCCAGCGTCAGCAGCACCGGCGGGCTGGCCAGCGACCCCATCGACACATAGGTGTTCGGGTTGGCGACGATGAAGCCGGCACCGCGCAGGCCGATGAACACGATCAGCGTGCCGACCGCGGCCTGGATGCCGACCCGCAGCACCTCCGGCATCTCCCTCGCCACCTTCTCGCGCAGCCGCGATACGCTGAGGATGAGGAAGATCACGCCGGAGACGGCGACCATGGCCAGCGCCCCCTGCCAGGGGATGCCCATCTGCTTCACCATCACATAGGCGAAGACGATGTTCGACCCCATGGCCGGCGCCAGGGCCAGCGGCAGGTTGGCGGTCAGCCCCATCATCAGGCTGCCGAAGATCGCCGCCAGCGCGGTGGCGATCACCAGGTCGCCCCGGTCCATCCCGGCGGCGGACATGATCGCCGGATTGACGGCGACGATATAGGCCATCGCCGCGAAGGTGGTGATGCCGGCAATCATCTCCTGCGGCACCGAGCTGCCGCGCTCGGACAGCTTGAAGCGGCGGTCGAGCCAGCTCCCCGTGCCCCCCTTGGCGGACGACGTCCGGACACTCGAAACGGTCATGAGCCCCCCCTCGCCCGGGTCTGCGCCGGGTCGGTCGAACGAAATGGCGTTCCCCCTACCAGATGACGGGGTGTGTCTCCCCGCTCTGCACATTGACGAAGCCCTGCGGCGCCTGCTCGCAAGGCGCCACCAGGACCCAGCGCCACGGCGCGCAGGTCAGGGTGGCGAAGATCAGCCGTTCCGGGAATCCCGGGAACCAGCGCGGATGGAAGGTCGGCTCGTACATCCAGTCGATGCCCTCGGCCGCGGCGTAGAGTGCTTGCATCTCGGCATCGAGATCTTCCGGCGGCCGGCAGCTCATCAGCCCGCCGATCTCGTAACGCACCGTGGCCAGCACCTCGCCGTCGCGCACCAGGGCCCAGCCGCCCTGCTGCCGGGTCAGGGTGTTGACCGCCAGCGCCATGGCGGCGTCGGAGGAGCCGGCGACCCAGATGTTGTGCTTGTCATGCGCCACCGAGCAGGCCAGCGCCGTGTCGGCCGTGCGCGGGCCGCAGCCGAGCCAGAACATCTTCGCCACCCGCCCGTCGCCGGAGAAGCGGTCGACGATGGCGAATTTGGTGATGTTGCGCTCCGGGTCGCGCTGCACCGCGCCGTCGCGCACCGGCAGCACGGCGGTGATGAAGCCGTCGGCCCAGTGGAACGGCCGCAGCAGCGCCGCCTGCATGGTCTCGCGGCCCGGCGCGGCCGGCAGGGCGAAGTCCTCCGCCGTCAGCGGCCGCTTGATGTTGACCGTATGCCGCGCCCAGCCCGGCCAGTCGATCGCCGGCACCGGGCCGGTGTAGCGCTGGCCCTCCGACACCGGCTGCCCGTCGGACCAGACTTCGGCGACCTCGAGGCTGGCGACGTCGGACAGCAGCACCACATCGGCGTAGCGCCCCGGCGCCAGGCTGCCGACCCAGGGCGTCAGCCGCATGTGCCGGGCCGGGTTCAGGGTGATGCACTGGATCGCGATCTCCGGCGCCAGGCCGTGCCGGATTGCCAGCCGGGCATTGTGGTCGGTCGCGCCGAGCCTGAACGTGTCGGAGACGCTGCGGTCGTCGGTGGTGAAGGCCAGCTGCGACCAGTCGGCCAGGCCCCTTTCGATCAGCCAGGGGATCACCTCCGGCATCGAATAGGGCCGCAGCTCGACGAAGATGCCGTGGGCCAGCTTTTCCCACACCTCCTCCGGCGTCCACGCCTCGTGGTCGGACGCCAGGCCGGCGGCGGCGAAGGCGCTGATCGCGGCGGTGTCGCGCAGCCCGGCGCCATGGCCCTCGACCACGCCGCGCTGCTCGAAGGTGGCGCGGATCATGCCCCACAGCCGCGGATAGGACGGGTTCTCCGGGTTCCAGACCGCCGGCCAGTCCATCACCTCGTCCAGCCCGGCGACCATCAGGCTGTCCTTCAGGAAGCCCTTCTGCTCGTCATAGCCGTACCAGCCGCCGCCCCATTCATAGGCGGTCGGCGGCACCGCCGATCCCGGCAGCGGGAAGATCTTCAGCGGCGAGCCGCGGCGCCGGGCCTCGAACCAGAAGGCCAGGTTGTTCGGCCCGTCGACATTGGAAAATTCGTGGCTGGCCTCGCAGGTCCAGGTGTTGCCGCGCGGCAGCACCAGCGCCGCCTCCCATTCCGGCGTCAGATGCGTGCTCTCGATATGCTTGTGCACCTCGCCGAAGCCCGGCACCGCCGCCAGATCCGGCTTCTCGACCCGCCGCGCCGCGGTGCCCGGAAAGGTCCCGGCCGGTCCGGTCCAGGCGATGCGCCGGCCCTTGACCGCGATCTCCTGGTCGTCGCGCCAGGAGCGGGTGTGGACGTCGAGCAGCCGGCCCACACGCAGCAGCGTGTCGGCCGGGCGCTTGCCCAGCGCGGTCAGCACCAGGTCCTGGCGAATCGCCACCTCGTCCTCGGCACCGATCAGCAGATCGTCGGGCAAGGAGGTCGCCATGGCCGCTCTCCTGAAGGGGTATGTCCGACCTTTACGCTTCCCGAGGAATGCCCGCCAGTCTCTTTTCCGCAGGCCGCAGGTGAAATTCCTAGGGAGCCACGAGCGCCAAACGACGTTGGGAACCCCATCCATCGCGCCAAGATCCACATCAAAGCAAAGACCAAACAATTTAGCAAAAAATTCAAACTTCAATCTCCTTGCAACAAATACGAAACAAAAATGAATTCTCTACTTTATTCCCACTATAAAATCGAGTCACCTTAACAAAACTTTATCTGACCCCGGCTATAGCTCTCCTGGTCAGTGATTCCCTTGACTGTGGGACAGCGATCCTTTGCCCCAGGCTTTCGCCGGCGGGCGTGACCCAGGTCGACGGACAGCCAGCAGGAGACCCTATGTCCATCCCCACCTCTCGACGCCTCCTCCTCCAGAGCGGCGGCGCCGCCCTGGCCTTGGGCGCCATCGGCAGCCTGGGTGCGCTGTCGCAGCGCCAGGCCCAGGCCGCCGCCACCGGCGAGAACTGGACCGCCCCGGTCCGCAGCCCATACGGCCCGCTGGCCCCGGCCGCCGACGAGAGCACCGGCCTGCCGCTGCTGCTGCTGCCGCCGGGCTTCCGCTACAGCTCCTTCTCCTGGACCGGCGACCGCATGGCCGACGGCCAGCCGGTGCCGCGGGCGCATGACGGCATGGCGGTGATGCACGGCAGGGGCGGCCGCTGGTTTGACTTCGGCCTCGGCCGCGGGCACGGCCATGGCCATGGCCACGACCGGGGCGACGAGCTGATCCTGGTCCGCAACCACGAGATCAGCGCCGCCGCCACGGCGATGACCGCACCGGGCACCTACGACACCGGCACGGTCGACACCAGCGGCTCACGCGCCGGCGGCGGCACCACCACGCTGCGCTTCCGCAACGGCCGCTGGATCTCGGCGGAAGCCAGCCTGGCCGGCACCCTGCAGAATTGCGCCGGCGGCCGCACGCCCTGGGGCACCTGGCTCAGCTGCGAGGAGGTCAAGACCAACGCCCGGTCCACCGCCGGCCGCCGCCATGGCTATGTGTTCGAGGTGCATCCGGAGGCCGAGCGCACCACCGGCCGCCCGCTGACGGCGATGGGCCGCTTCAGCCATGAGGCGGTGGCCATCGACCCGCGCACCGGCATCATCTATCTGACCGAGGACGACCGTAACAAATCGGGGCTGTACCGCTTCATCCCGGATGACCGCTCGGGCCGGCACGGCGCGCTGGACCACGGCGGCCGGCTGCAGGCGGCCCGCGTCCGCCGCCGTCCGAACGCCGACCTGGTGATCGCCCATGTCGGCGACGAGTACCAGCTGGACTGGATCGACATCGAGCAGCCGGACATGGATGCGGTCACCGCGCCGATCGGCTTCCCCGACATCGGGACCGGCGAGACGCTGAGCGGCCCCTTCGCCCAGAGCTGGGCCGAGGGCGGGCTGCGGATGAGCCGCGGCGAGGGCATCTTCTACGCCGATGGCCGCATGTTCATCGTCGACACCAGCACGGGCAAGGAGCCGAGCGGCCGGCTCGGCCGCGGCTACGGCGCGGTCTGGGTGCTGGACCTGTTCACCCAGCGGCTGCGGGCGCTGTTCGTCAGCGACAGCCAGATCGCGGCGCACAACCCGGACAATGTCACGGTCAGCCCGCGCGGCGGCGTGGTGCTGTGCGAGGACCCGGACGCGGCCCCCGCCGGCAGCCCGGACACCTATGGCCCCGGCACCCGGCTGGTCGCGCTGACCCGCCAGGGCGCGCCGTTCTACCTGTTGAAGAACAATGTCGAGCTGACCGCCGGCCAGATCGCCGACGCCGGCAAGACCATCGCCGAGGGCGACTACCGCAGCAGCGAGTTCGCCGGCGCCTGCTGGAGCCCGGAGGGACGGACGCTGTTCGTCAACATCCAGACCCCCGGCATCACCTTCGCCATCACCGGCCCCTGGGAGCGCGGCCCGCTCTGAGCCGTCGCGCCGGGCGGCCGATGCCGGCATCGGCCGCCCGGCCTCACAGGATCTCGAAGACGTCGTAGGTCACGCCGCCTGGCCGGCGCCCGCCGATGCCGACCGCGACGATCCGGTTGAGCCAGGCATGGGCCGGCGAGGCCGTCTCGAAGAACGGGGTGATCCGCAGATAGTATTCCGACCGCCCGACGGCCTCGCCCCGGGCGATCCGGTCGTTCACCTCAGACGCCGCATGCCGCACGCCGCGATAGGTCATCAGGACCAGCGCCCCGTCCCCGGTCTGCAGGGTCAGCCGGACATCCTGCTGGAACGAGCCGTCGGCGCGGGTCAGCAACAGGTCCGAGCCGCTATGCGGCAGTACCTCGCCCGACAGCCTGTCGCCCTCGAACCGTCCACCGGACACGGGCACGACCCGGCGCTCGCCGGCCGGCGTCCTGCCCAGTTCCTGGATCGCATGGAGGCTCAGCGAGAGGGTGAAGAGGGGACGTGACATCAGTTCGGTCATGGGGATCTCCGGTCATGTCGGAGCCCCATTGGCGCAGGCCGGCCCGCTGGATCAAAGCGAGCGATCTTGCCGCTCATCTTTAGCCGGGCTTAACATGAACCATGTCGAAACGCCTGCCGGCCCTGGAATCGCTGCGCGTCCTCGAAGCCGGCGCCCGCCATGCGAACTTCACCCGGGCGGCGGCCGAGCTCGGCGTCACCCCGGCCGCCGTCAGCCTGCGCATCCGCGATCTCGAAGCGGAACTCGGGGTGGCGCTGTTCCGCCGCTCCGGCCCCAGCGTCGCCCCGACCGAGGTCGGCGCGGCGCTGGCGGCCCGCATCGGCCGGGCCCTCGGCCTGATCCGCGCCGCGGTCGAGGATTGCCGCGGCGCGGCCGAGCCCCTGCGCGTGACCGCGGTCCCGACCTTCGCCATGCGCTGGCTGACGCCCCGTCTCGCGGCCTATCACGCCCTGCCTGATGCCGTGCCGATCCGGCTCGACGTCTCAGCCGAGCTGCGGCCGGCCGACGGCTTCGACATCGCGATCCGGACCGGGCATGGCGACTGGCCCGGCTTCGATGCCGTCGCCTTGATGCCGATCGAGGCTGCCCCGATGCTGAGCCCGGCGCTGGCCGCCCGGGTGAAGCTGTCATCGCCCGCCGATCTCGCGGCCCTGCCGCTGCTGCCCCATGACGGCTGGCAGCGCTGGTTCCGCGAGGCGGGTGCGGAGGTGCCCGGCCTGCGCTTCTACGCCGATGACTATCCGACGCATGAGCTCGATGCGTCAGCCGCCATCGAGGGCGCGGGCGTGGCGCTGCTCTCGCCGCGATTCTTCGGGCAACTGTTGCGCGACGGTAAGCTCGTCCAGCCTTTCCCGCACGTCATCCGTGGCCCGGCCGCCCACCATATCCTGCTTCAGCCCGGAGAGGCGCGGCCCGTGGTCCTTCGCTTCCGCGACTGGCTGCAGGACGAGGCGCGGTGCCCGGACGCCGGTCCGATGCCGGTGGCTTGACCAGGGTACCGCCTCACACCGCCTCCTCCTCCCCCAGCGCCGAGATCGTCCGTTCGGTCTCGGCGCTGCGGGCGCGGGCCACCTCGGTGATGGTGCGGCGCAGATCGGGATGGGCGCTGGCCAGGGCCTGCAGGTCGCGGGCTGTCAGCGCCAAGAGCTTGCAGAAGGCGATGGCGGTGACAGTGGCGTTGCGGCGGCCGCTGATCAGCAGCGCCATCTCGCCGAAGAAATCGCCGCGGCCGAGCCGGAACTTGCGGCCGCCGCGGCCGACCTCGACCGCGCCGGAGGAGATGAAATACATGGTGTCGCCGCGGTCGCCAGCCTGGACGATGGCCTCGCCCGGCACCGCGAAGATCGGCTTCAACAGCTTGCAAATCTGGCCGATCCGCTCCTCCGTCAGGCCTTGGAAGAACGGCAGGCGCCGCACCAGCTCCTCGGTGCTGAGGCCGAGGTCCAGCTGCGGCCGCTTCTGCAGCGTCTCGTACAGCCGACCGACGTCGCGCTGCAGATCCTCGTAGATCTCGCCGCTGATGAACTGCTGGTTGCGCAGCTCGTCATACTCCGCCGCTTCCAGCCGCAGCGCCGCCCAGCGCAGGAAGCGCTCGGACATCCGCCGCTCATAGTCCGGATATTGCAGCCGCCACGCTTCGATCGCGGCGACGATGGCGTCGAGCCGGGTGGTCAGCACGGCGTCGAGCGACTGCCATACCTCGGCACCGAGCAGCCGCCGCATCTCGGCCTCGGCATGGCGCTTCAGCATCTCGATCATCATCCGCGCCACCTTCAGCATCTCGAGACGGTCGGCGATGCGGCTGGACAGCGGCCGGTCCCAGCCGGAATAGCGCTGCAGCTGGATGGCGAGGCGGAAGCTCGTGCCGAAGCCGATATTGCGGGTCGCCGCGCCGAGATAGCCGGCGCGGCCGTCGGTCATCGCCGCGTCGTGCAGCCGCCCGACCTGGGTCAGCAGGTCGGCGGCGGTGCGGCGCGACATCAGCTTCTGGTCGAAATGCTCGACCACCAGGTCGCGTTCGCGGTTGGCCAGGGCCATCAACCCCATCCGCTCGCGCTCCTTCGGATCGAGCATGAAGGGCCGGCTGGCCAGGCCGCTGAGCCGGCTGCGATAGGCCTCGGCGGCCTCCTTCGCCACTTCCGGCGCCAGATGCTGCTCCGCACCGATCTCCTCGATCCGCTCGGCGATGCCCTCGCGCGCCTGGTGCAGGGCGCGGTCGCGCAGCGCCAGCTCGGTCGGGCTCAGCGCGTTCAGACCGAGCGCGCGCATGACGAGGCGTAGCGTGGTGGCATTGATCAAGAGCGTCCACAGCACGAAGCCGGTGGCCAGCACCACCACGAAATGCGTCGCCTCGGGCCCGAGCAGCGGGTTCTCGCTGACCGCCAGCGCCAGCGCCAGGGTGACGGCGCCGCGCAAGCCGCCCCACAGGATCACCAGGCGATAGGGCGTGCTGACCGGCTGGGCGACCTTGAGCCAGGTCAACAGCGGCAGCATCGCCCACAGCACGATGGCGCGGGCGGCGAAGGCGGCGGCGACCAGCACCAGCAGCAGGAACCCGTCCTCGACCGTGGCGTCGCGCAGGAACTCCGGCACCAGCATGGCGGCGAAGATGAAGATCAGGGTCGAGGCGCAGAAGCCGAGCAGCGCCCACACCTTCTCCAGCCCCTCCCAGCCCTCGGCCGAGATCCGCACCCGGCCGGTGGAGCCGACCACCAGCGCCACCGTCACCACCGCGACCACGCCGGAGACGTGCAAATAGCGCTCGGCCACGACATAGGCGATGTAGGGCAGCGCCAGGGTGAAGGCGACCTCGGCCACCGGGTAGCGGTTCAGCGGCCGCATCACCATGAAGGCCAGCCGTCCGGCGATGAAGCCGAACAGCCCGCCGCCGATGAAGAAGCGCAGGAACAGCAGCGGCGCGCCGCTGGCATCGGCGTCGCCATGGCCGGCGCCCGCGCCGGCGGTGAGCAGGCCGACCAGCACGATGTAGAGGGTGATGGCCGCGGCGTCGTTGAGCAGGCTCTCGCCCTCGACCAGGATGGTCAGGCGCCGTGGCGCGCCGGCGTCGCGGAAGATGCCGATCACCGCCGCCGGATCGGTGGTGGCGACGATGGCGCCGAGCAGCAGGCACAACACCAGCCCCTGGCTCGATGTGCCCCACAGCGCCACCCCGACCACCAGGCTGCACACCAGCACGGCGACCACGGCGAGGGTCAGGATCGTCGCCCCGTCATCCATCATCCGCCGCACATCCATGTGCAGCCCGGCCTCGAACAGCAGGATCGGCAGGAAGATGTGCAGGATCGCCTCGGACCGGATCTCGCCGCCGGTGAGCGCATGGGCGAATTCGGAGAGCGGTCCGCCGCCGCCGATCACGCCGGTGACGCTGCCGACGCTGCCGATGGCGATGCCGAGCGCGGCGATCAGCACCGAATGCGGCAGCGCCAGGCGCGTGGCCAGCGGCTGCAGCAGCGCCACCAGCACGATCAGAATGGAAATGGCGAGCACCGCCAGGGCGATATCGGGCATGGCTTCCCATCGTCAGAACCGGGCTTCCCCCCGCCCGGCCCGGCGATACTACACGACCCACGCCATCTGTCGCCGGTGATGGTGGTCACCGAGTGATGAGTTCAGCCCGACGCGTCGCCTCCTGCACCCATCAAGCCATGTCGGCGGGACAGCCCGGCGCTGCCGGCGAAATCGGCTGGCAGCGCCGGGGCTTCGTCGAGGGTCAGAGCACGAAGTCCGCTGCGACGAGCGCCAGGGCGCCGGTGAGCTGGATGTGGAAGTCTGAGACGCCGTCGCCGTTGACGTCGCCGGCGACGGTGGTGACGCCGGGGGCGGTGATGGCGGCGCGCAGCTGCCCGGCCACGCCGGTGTACAGGCCGGCGCCGATATAGGTGAAGGCCTGGTCGCCGAGCGCGCCGGTGTTGGCGTCGATCAGCGACAGGTCGATCCGGTCGCCCTGGGCGTGGCTGAAATCGGTGATCCGGTCGGCATTGGCGCCGACCACGCTCTCGGCGATCGATGCATAGACGAAGCGGTCGGCCCCGGCTCCCCCCGTCAGCGTATCCTTGCCGGCGCCGCCGCTGATCACGTCGTTGCTTTCGAAGCCGTTCAGCGCATTGGCGCCGCTGCTGCCGATCAGCGTATCCCCGCCCTGGCTGCCGTTGACGTTCTCGATCGCGACATAGATGTCGCCGGCGGCGTTGCCGCCGCTGCCGGTGCCGGTGGTGAGATTCACCGTGACGCCGGTGGCCTCGCCCCAATAGCTGGCGAGGTCGGTGCCGACGCCGCCGTCCAGCTTGTCCGCGCCGCCGCGGCCGCGAAGCACGTCGTCGCCGTTCCAGCCCTGGAGCGTGTTGGCGCCGGCATCGCCGGAGAGGGTGTCGCTGCCCTGGCTGCCGCTGAGGTTCTCGATCCCGACCAGGGTGTCGCCTTCCGCCTCGCCGCCGCTGCCGGTCCCCGCGGCGAGGTCGACGACGACGGCTTCCGGACGGTTGTAGTAGCTGGCGGTGTCGATGCCGGCGCTGCCGTCGAGCTGGTCGGCACCGTTCTCGCCATAGAGCACATCGTTGCCGTCGCCGCCGTTGAGGATATCGTCATCATCGTCGCCCCGCAGGATGTCGACGCCGCCGAGACCGTTGAGGATATCGTCCCCGCCCCGGCCGTCGAGCAGGTTGTTCCCGGCCGAGCCGGTCAGGATATCGTTGACGAGGAAGGCGCCGTAGACATTCTCGATGCCGGTCAACACGTCGCCCGTGGCATCGCCGCCGCTGGCGCTGCCGGTGCTGAGATTGATCGTCACGGCGGCGGAGCCGGCATAGTCGACCAGGTCGATCCCGGCGCCGCCGTCGATCTGGTCCGCCCCGCTGTCGCCCGCCAGGTGATCGTCGCCGGCCCCACCGATGAGCGTATCGTTGCCGGCCAGCCCGCTGAGATCGTCGTCGCCGTCGCCGCCGCTAAGGACATTGGCGGCAATATTGTTGCCGATGAGCGTGTCCCCGCCCAGGCCACCGATGATGTTCTCCATATCGACGGCGCTGTCGCCGGCGGAGTCGTTGCCGCCGCCGGAGCCGACGCCGTTCAGGAGGTTGAGGGTCACCGCGGCGATGGCGCCGGCATAGCTGACGGTGTCGATGCCGCTGCCGCCTTCGAACCGGTCCGCGCCGGCGCCGCCGGTGAGCAGGTCATTGCCGGTGCCGCCGACCAGCTTGTCGTCGCCGATGCCGCCATCGATCAGGTCGTTGCCGCCGCCGCCATGGATGATGTCGTTTCCGCCGAGACCGTTCAGGGTGTCATCGAGGGCCGTCGCCAGGGGTATATCGTTGTAGCCGGGCGGGAGGACCACCCCGTCGCCGAGCAGATGGATCAGGTCGTTTCCCGCGGTTCCGTTGACGACGGCCATGTCTATCGATCTCCTGACTGAACAGGCGCGGCACCCGCGCCGGCCGGTGATTCTGCATAAGATCAGATGTGGCGCATCTCCCAGATGGGGGGGTGGCGCGGACGATTTTCCTTATGGCCGGCGCCGATACCCTGGCCGGAATCCCCTAGCCCTGCACCGCCTTCACCTCGAAATGCCCCGGCGGATTGGCGATGGCGTCCTGGGCGGCGACCAGCTGGATCTCGCGCTTGCCCGAGCGATGCGTCGCCTCCATCACCGCATAGACGGTGCCGGCGGTGCGGCCCAGGGCCGTGGCGGGGTCGCCGCTCCTGAGGTAATGCGCCAGGAACAGCGCCGCGGTGATGTCGCCCGAGCCGTTGACCGCGATCGGCAGCCGCGGTGTCGCTACGATCCAGGCCCCGTCCGCTGCCACCGCCAGCATCTCGATCACGCCGTCCGGCGCGTCGCGGCGGATCAGGCTGGTGACCAGCACGATCCTCGGCCCGGACGCCTGCACCTTGCGCGCCGCCGCCAGCGCGTCGGCCAGCGTGGCGATGGCGCGGTCGTCTCCGACCCCGGCGCCGAGCCCGGCCAGGTACTCCAGCTCGAACTGGTTCGGGGTGATGATGTCGGCCTGCGGCACCGCCTTGTCGCGCATGAACTCCGGCAGGCCGGGGCGGACGAAGAAGCCGCGGTCGACATCGCCCAGCACCGGGTCGCAGCAATAGACCGCCTTCGGGTTGGCCGCCTTCACCTTGGCCACGGCGTCCAGCACGACATGGCCGAGCGAGACGTCGCCCATATAGCCCGACAGCACGGCGTCGCAGCCCGGCAGCACGCCGCGCTCCTCGACCCCGCGCAGCACCTCGGCGATCTGGTCGGCCGGCAGCACCGGGCCGCGGAAGCTGCCGTATCCGGTATGGTTCGAGAAATGCACGGTCAGGACGGGCCAGACATCGATGCCGAGGCGCTGCAGCGGGAACACCGCGGCGCTGTTGCCGACATGGCCGTAGGCGACGGAGGACTGGATCGACAGGATGGCGGTCACGGGTCGGCTTTCTGGTTGGCGTGTGGGTCGTTGACGGTCGGACAACGGCGGCTGATCTTCACTACAACAATCTGCTCTGCGGCGGCGTCCCCCCTCACCCTCCCGTCGCTTCGCGCCGGGCCCCTCCCTCTCCCCGAGGAGAGGGAAAGGAAGCGCCGGCTTCCTACACCTCTCCTTGGGGAGAGGTCGAAATCGCGTAGCGATTTCGGGTGAGGGGGTGGCACCGGCCCCTCCGCCTTTCAGGCCGCGGCCAAACTCAGATCCGGATCGCTCCTGAGCAAATCCACCAGCAGCCGTAGCCCCCGCTCCAGCTCCTCGGCGTCGGCGGCGGCGGTCAGGGTGATGCGCATGGCGTGCGGCGTCTCGGCCCGGCCGGGCACGAACAGCGCGGTCGAGGTCATGGCCAGGCCGCGCTGCCACGCCGCCGCCACCACCTCCTGCGCCCGCCACGGTTCCGGCAGCTCGAGCCAGATGTGGAAGCAGCCGGGCTGGCTAGCCCAAGTCAGCCCCTCCAGCGCCCGCGCCGCCACGGCGTGGCGCGCCTTGGTCTCGCGCCGGATGCGGTCGGCCAGCACGTCGCAGGTGCCGTCCTCGATCCAGTCGGCGACGATCTGCCCCATCACCGGCGGCGCCATCCAGTTGGTGGCGCGGGCGGCGGAGCTGAAGCGCCCGAGCCGGTCGGCCGGCATGGCGGCGAAGCCGATGCGCAGCGACGGCGCCATCGCCTTCGACGCCGCGGTGATGTAGATGCTGCGCTCCGGCGCGAAGCTGGACAGGGCCGGCGGCGGGTCCTCGGCCACCGTGCCGTAGATGTCGTCCTCTACGATGGTGATGCCGAGGTCGCGGCACAGCTCGGCGATGGCGCGCCGGCGCTCGACCGACATGGTCTTGGTGGTCGGGTTGTGCAGCGTCGGGGTGGTGTACAAGAGCCGCGCGCCCGAGGCGCGGGCGGCCGCCTCCAGCGCCTCCGGGATCATCCCCTCATCGTCCATGGCGACGGCCTTGAGCGACAGGCGCAGCAGGCTGGACAAGGCGCGGACGCCGGACCAGGTCAGCTCCTCGACCAGGATCGGGTCGCCGGGGTCGCAGAACGCCATCAGCGCTGCGGTGATGGCGTGCTCGGCGCCGCTGGTGACCAGCACGCGCTCCGGCCCGACCTCGATGCCGCGGCGGCGGATCCATTGCGCCCCGGCGGCGCGGTGCTCCCAGCGCCCGGTATGGGCCTGGTAGTTGATCAGCTCGCCGAGCGAATTGGACCCGGCGATGCGGCGCATGGCCTCGGCATATTCCGGGGCGACGACATGGGTGGGCGGCCGGTTGACGCCGAGCTCGATGGTCTGCGGCCCGCCGACCGCCGGCATATCGAGGGTGGCCTGGGACCGGGCGCCGGCCTTGACGAAGCTGCCGCGCCCGACCTCGCCGGCGACCAGGCCGCGGCGCTCGGCCTCGGCATAGGCGCGGCTGACGGTGCCGACGGTGACGCCGAGCCGCCAGGCGAGGTCGCGATGGGTGGGCAGCCGCTCGCCGACCTTGAGCCGGCCGGCATAGACGTCCTCGGCGATGGCGTCGGCGATGCGGAGATATTTCGGCCCCGCGCGGTCGACCAGCGACGGCATCCACATGGCGGCCTCCTCCTTCTTGGTGCAATTGCCCCGATTGTCTCGATCCGCATCAGAGCATGATCGGGACAATCGGGACAAGGAGGGGGCCGATGCAAGGAAAACAGGGCTGGATTGTCAGATCATGCCGTCAGGCCGCGCCTTGGGAGCGTCGTTGGGCGGCGGCACGACGTCGCTGCGTTCGAGGGCGTCGACGGCGTCGCCGACCACCGCCTCGCCCGTCAGGCCCTCGCGCTCCGCCGCGCCGCGGGCTTCCTTGAAGGCGTGCTCGGCGACCTTGTCGGCCTTGTCCAGCTGCCGCAGGGCGAAGTCCTCCGCCTCGTCCTTCAGCTTGTCCCTGGTGCTGCCGAGCGTGCGGTTCTCGAACTCCGTCGCCGGCAGCAGCGTGCCGAGCGCAGCCCCGATGGCGATGCCCAGCCCGGCCACGACCAGCGGCTGGTCGCGCCACAGCTGCCCGAAGCTCCGGGCCGCGGACGCCGCCCGATCGCCGGCGTCGCCGAGAGCGGCGCTGCCGCGGCTCGCACCGCTTGCGACACCCGCATAGGCCGACGACATGCCGTCGCCGATCGCGGACGCCGCGGCTCCGGCCGTGGCCCCGACCCGCCGGCCGAGATCGCCGGCCGACTGGCCGAGGCGCGCCGCCGCATCCCCGATCCCGCCCGACCCGCCGGCCTCGTGCGGGGTGCTCGGGCGCGGCTCCGTCACCGGCCCTCGCGACGGCGCTCTGCCGCCGCCACCCATTATCAGCCAGGCCAGCCCGGTGCCGACCAGGGCCAGGGGCAGCGGGTTGTCCACCGCCCGGTGCTTCAGGCTGTCGACGAAGGCGGCACCCGACGACTCCCGCGTATAGCCCAGCACCTCGTCGAGAACATGGCCCGGGGTCATCCGCGCGCGCAGCTCCGTCAGGGACTCGCGCAGCGCGGCGCGGCACTGCTCGCTCTCGCGCTCAAGCTGCTCGGTGGTGGTCATTCCTCGCCTCCTGCGTCGCCACAGCCGCATCGCGCTGCAGCTGGTGAATCGTCCGGTCTGGAACCAGGCTCGCGGCCTTCAGCCGGCTCATCCCGACCATCAGCAGCACGAGGCCGATGATCAGCGCGACGCCGCCGACGATGACCGCCGCCAGCGCGGGCGACATCCCGGACGACATCAGCGCGGCCACGGCGGCTTCCAGCAGCACCACCAGAGCGGGGATGGCGAGGATGCCGCCGAAGGCCATCATGCCGATGCCGGCCCCGGCGCGGCCGATGTTCTCGGCCACCTCCGCCCGTGCCAGCCGGCTTTCGGCGCGCACCAGGTTGGTCAGGTTCTGCGCCGCATCGCCGATGATGTCGAAGATCGGCCGATTGAGTCCTGCAATCGCCATGGTGTCTCTCCTCAGGGCTTTGCCGAGCTTTTCAGGAAGCGCGACAGCGCCAGCCCGGCGACGACGGCGACGCCGAACAGCGCCGCCGGCCGCTCGCGGGCGAAGCGCCCCGCGCTCTCGAACAGCTCGTCGACATCGCGGTGGCGCAGGGCGGAGGCCGTGCTCGAGATGCGCTCGGCGCCGCTGCGGATGAGGTCGGCGACGGCGGGGCTCTGCTCCTCGAGGTCGTCGGCGGCGGAGCGGATCGCCCGGCCGGTCGCATCCATCACCTCGGCCCCGGCCTGCTTCTGCCGCCCGGCGACGTCGCGGACGGCCTGCCGGACGGTGTCGCCGGTTTTCCGGAGGCCGCCGGCCACCGTGTCTGTGGGTGCGGGGGTTGGGGAGGCCGGCGGCCCTCCCCACTCGTCTGCGGTCGGGGAAACGCCGGTGTCGTGGCCCTGCGGGTCCATCGCTGCCTCACCTGTGGCGCCCTGTTGCAAGCGTCGCGAGGCGCCGATCGGCCGACGCTGCTTGGGGGAATCCTGCGGGGACAACGGCGGCACCTGCCGTCTGGTTCCGGCCCCGGAACGATGCGGCGGGAAGCGCCCCCAGTTGGACGGGCAAGGTGACGGACCATCCCGGGCCAGGAGACGTCTTGTATTTTATCATTTGATATTTTTTGTGGAATTTCAATGCAGTATGGAACGGCGCCCTTGCCGTGCCGGTTGTATCGGTGGGTTTGCGACCAGGCCGCCGGCTCCGGCTCCGTCACCCTCAGGTTCGACGATGAAGATCGCTCAGATCGCCCCCCTCTATGAAGCAGTACCGCCGCGGCTTTACGGCGGCACGGAGCGGATCGTCGCCCATCTGTGCGACGCGCTGGTCGACCTCGGGCATGACGTCACGCTGTTCTCCAGCGCTGATGCCCGCACGCGGGCGACGCTGGTGCCGGTGCGCGACCAGGCGATCCGCCTCGACCCCTGCCCGCTCAAATCCGGCTACGCCGCGCACCTCTCGATGCTGCACGATCTGCGGCAGCGGGCGGACGAGTTCGACATCCTCCACTTCCACGTCGACCTGATCCATTTCCCGCTGTTCGAGGCGATCGCCCCCCGCACCGTGACCACGCTGCATGGAAGGCTGGACCTGAAGGACCTGCCGGAGGCCTATCGCCGCTGGCCGCACTACCCGCTGATCTCGATCTCCGACTCCCAGCGCCTGCCGCTGGCCGACGCCAACTGGGCGGCGACGGTGTATCACGGCCTGGCGGAGGAGCTGTTCCAGCCGACGGCTGCGCCACGAGACGGCTATCTCGCCTTCCTCGGCCGGATCTCGCCGGAGAAGCGGCCGGACCGGGCGATCGAGATCGCCCGCCGCTCCGGCCGCCGGCTGCGCATCGCCGCCAAGGTCGACGATGTCGACCGGGTCTATTTCAGGGAGGCGATCGAGCCGCTGCTGTCCGACCCGCTGGTCGAGTTCATCGGCGAGATCGGCGACGATGCCAAGTCGGAGTTCCTCGGCAACGCCGCCGGCCTGGTGTTCCCGATCGACTGGCCCGAGCCCTTCGGCCTGGTGATGATCGAGGCGATGGCCTGCGGCACGCCGGTGATCGCCTGGGGCTGCGGCTCGGTGCCGGAGGTGATCGACCATGGCTTGAGCGGCTTCATCGTCCGCTCGATGGACGAGGCGGTGGCGGCGGTCGGGCAGCTGCCGGAGCTGGACCGCGGCAAGATCCGCCGCAGCTTCGAGAGGCGCTTCTCGAGCCGCGTGATGGCCCAGGGGTATATTCGGACCTATAAGACGCTGGCGGGTGCCAGCGGATGGTCCGCCTTGGCCGCGGAATAACACCAGCGGTCGAAAATACTGACCCGTCATCCCGTGCGCGCTGCGGCGCGAAGTGCCGCTGCGCAGACACGGGATCTCCCCACGGCCCCGGAGAGATTCCGTGTCTGCAGCGCACCACTGCATGCTGCGCTCCAGCCCTGTCCCGTTGCATTCCGCCCCTCCTTGTCCCGATCATGCTCTGATGCGGATTGAGACAATCGGGGCAATTGCACCAAAAAGAGGAGGCCGCCCTGTGGATGCCGTCGCTGGTCGACCGCGCGGGGCCGAAATATCTCCGCATCGCCGACGCCATCGCCGAGGATGTCTATGCCGGCCGGCTCAAGGTCGGCGAGCGGCTGCCCGCCCCTCGCGACCTCGCCTGACGGCTCGGCGTCACCGCCGGCACCGTCAGCCAGGGCGCGGTGGGCTATGCCTTGCACTAAGACAGGCTCAAATGGGGTGCCGGTCGGTCGGCCGTCAACGTTCGTACATTGGAGAAGATTGTGACGAACTCTTGACTCTCCGAGATATCCGCTTCCTCATATTGCCGAGATCAATCGGACATACGAGGCAAACTCTGCCAGCAATCTATTAATAGGCTGCTTATACGATTCTCACTCAAATGATTGCACACAGAATCAAAGAATTCCCGAATCTTCTTGAATCTAGATGGGGATACCTGTGTCTATAGAACGCATTCATACATTCCTCGCATATGCCAATAAAGGTGCCGAAGCTCCGTCGCCAATCGGTGGCGCCGAACTCCCTCTAGAGGGAAAAATGTTTCGTCTAATGAGAGATATATACGAAAATTCGGACGCAGAATGCAAAATAGCCATTTCCTTTAACTTAGGAACAGATGGAAAGAAATTCAATAACTGTCGTGAAATGGTATTGAGATATATACAAAACCCATCACTGGATACCGGAAGAAATTTGGCTGAAAAGCTGTCCTCCGTCACAACACAACGATCAAAGCTCGGCCTCCTATTTCTTATACTAGGATCGGAAAAGGAGTTTAAGAAAATTATCCTATCAAGATTTCCAACAAATAGCGCTATTCTGGCCGAGGAGGACAAAATCACTCTAAATGTTGCCTTTCTTGAACGGGTCTTTCTTAGAAGTGCCACATCCTACAAGGCGGTGGTTTACCAGCACACATCTTTATCTTCTGGTTTCTGGGAAGGAAATGCAGTTGACAAGCAGATTACTAACTCTGAAACTGGAACGTCTAATTACTGGATAAAAGATTTTTTGGAATCTGATTTTCGCACAACTGGCCCCGCGGGAACTCGGCGTCTAGCGGTAGCATTGAGACAAGCGGCTAAAAAATCGTCAAATTTGCAAGTAAAGAAGGAGATCGCCGCCGCAGTGACGCTCGCGAACAGCTTAAACGGTCAAAACCTAACTCCGCGGGAATTCGTCAATCGATTTGCCTTCTCTCAGCCCTCAAAGGACGCCATAATTAGAGAGGTGAAGTCACCACATACTATGGATGAGAGGTTCGTCTTTGACGCCCAAGAGTTCTCCAATCAGGTACCCTATAGATCGATAGAGTTAGATTCCGGCGCAATACTGACGGCCCAGGCCTCAGAATTTGACAACATCTTTAGCCGTGAGCCGGTGAGTCCTGAGAGAGATCAATTCAGATATTCCACAACCGGAATAGTTATATCAGAAAAACTTGAGAAAACAAAATGAATTCCTTGGCGAAGGACTATCGTGAGCGATATGAGCATGCTCTCTGTCCAATTGCGAGGGCACTGAGTGAGCAACTTGAACAGTACCTTGCGACGGAACCCCGCATCGATCGGATACATGTGAGAGCCAAGTCCGTGTCGAGTTTTATGGGAAAGGCCGCCGCCAAAATAGATGGCCACCTGAAATACGAGGACCCACTGGCGCAGATTCAGGATCAGATTGGCGCACGCATCGTAACTTTTTACAATAGTGATATAGAACGAATAAAACGGATTATCGAAAAATATTATAGGCCAATTGAGAAGAAAAGCAGAGCCCCCGATTCCGAGTGGGAATTCGGATATTTTGGATTTCATTTTGTTCTTTTGATTCCAACGGAACTAAAGGATTTGCCTTCTAACCGAGAACACGCTCCTGATTGCTTTGAGTTGCAGATAAAGACGCTCTTTCAGCACGCTTGGTCTGAAGCAAACCATGACCTTGGGTATAAGGCGAACCAAGCACCACTGGAGCGGGAGGAGGCTCGGCAACTCGCCTACACCTCAGCTCAAGCCTGGGGCGCCGATCGAGTTTTTGATGACCTATTTCGTAAGCGATCCGACTCTTTCTAAGACTGGCAAATGATGCGTGCTCAGGAAACCGCATCCAGGTCGATGACGTAAAATTTGCGCTCGGTGCCAGCGGCGCCACCTCCGCGACCGGTGAGTTGGAAGAGTATGCCGTCAAGCTCGCTCGTGGGGACATGCAATTGCGCGGCAACATGATCTCGGGTGATTCGTTCCCGCCAGAGTGTCGAGAAGACTTGTGGCCACAGCGCGGAGATCTCAGGGGCGAGCCCCTCCGGCTCCCGCTTCCGGTAGCCGCGGCTCGAAATCTCGATATTGAAGCTACGATTCTGCCACTCGCTCAGTATGCCGAGCTTGTGCAGACGATAGGTCAGCGCTGCCACCGACACGCCCCAACGCTTCTTCGCGCGGATGAGGCTGCCGAGGTCAGTGACGTTGCGAATGCGACTGGCGATATCATCTGCCGGCATCAGGAAGTGCGAGGCAAACCGGTCCGCTTCATTCTCCGCCTGACGGCTATCTTGTGGCGCTCCATGCTTGTGCATCACCAGATGGCCCAGTTCATGCGCCGCGTCGAAGCGGCTGCGCTCGGCCGACTTGAAGGTGTTGAGGAAAACGAAGGGCTGGTGGTTCCGCCAGCAGGAGAAGGCATCAACGTTCGTGGTGTCCTCGCACAATGAGAAGACATGAACTCCCTTCGACTCCAGCAGTTTGACCATATTCGAGATTGGCTGCTGTCCCAAGCCCCAATGGGCTCGCACCGCCTGCGCCGCCGCTTCGGGCGAGGCGTCGCCGCGCAGGTGCGGTACGTCCACCTTGGGCAGATTGAAGCGCACGGCTACCCAATCATGGAGCAGATAGGCAATCACCCCAGCCGCAAGTGCAGCGTCCCGTTCCTTCGCGGTCATCGAAGACAGGCTGCGGAAGCTTGCCGCCTCAACGGGCAACTCGTCGATTTCCTCGGCGAAGAAGAAGTCCTGAGGGAAGTCGAGCGCACGGGATAGCGCCTCTACCGTCTCGCCCTCTGGCTCGTTAGCGCCGTTCTCCAGGCGTGAAATGGTGATTGGTGATACGCCGACAGCGCTCGCCAAGGCGCGCGCTGTCATCTTGCGCCGCTTGCGGGCGAGGACCAGTCGTTGGGGGTTGAACATCGCACCCATCAACCCTTACGGGAAACGGTCACCTCATAGTCAGCCGGCGGCTCGTCATCGACCCGCAGATCGGGCTCATCCCATTCGCCCTTCCGGACCAGTAGGATCCGCTCGTGAAAGCCATCGAATTGCTCGTCGTTGATGGCTATAGGGCACGAAAGCTCCGCACGAACATCAGCCCCGTCGGCATAAACAAACAGGACCCAAGTCATCGCCGTTGCCTCAGCGATCTCCCTTTCGCGAATTTCGGGGAACAACTCGTACTGACCGAGCTCGACGGCCCGAGCAGTGCCGGCGCCCTTTCTTGAAGTCGCGATCGGATCGTACAACGGATCGCCCGCACGTTCGGCGTTCTGGAAAATGATCTTGATCCCGATTTCCGGATTGAACACCGATTCGATATTGTCGCGTCGGCAGATATTCCATCCTGTCGGCTCGAACGTGCGACGCAGATGCGCGGTACCCTCAATCCATGAGAGCAGCCCGCCGGCGCTCAACGGATGGAACAGAGTAGCATTTCGGCGCGCGCCGACCGCCGTACGCACCACGTCGAGCAGCGCAGCCTTCGTCGTGCCCAACTGCTCCAGCCGCGGCACGACCTCTATCTCTTCGACAAGAACCGGCACCCGACCGCTCCGTGTTAACCTTCTGCCTCTCATATGCGCACGAAAAACTTAACACGTCAATCCGACGCCGTGTGGTTAACGCAATCGTCATTGCATTGGCTCATTATCTTTGTTCATTATATGTTCTATGAATAAGCTGCACTCCATCTGCGCCCCGCCGGCCCCGGACAGTCCCGAGGAGTACTGAACGACCTGGAAGCTACGCACCCTGCGCGAGCTGGCCGGGATCAATCGGCGCACCATCCGCCAGATCGAGAGGCTGCGGCCGGAGACACCGGCGGCGCCGGTCAAGCCTCGGAAACCGCGGTGATGCAGAAGCGCGCCACCTCCCCCCTACAGCACAAAATCCTCCGCCGTCAGGCCATGGGCCGCATAGACCTCGATGATCGAATCCACCGTCGTGTCCCCGTTCACGTCGAGATACACCCCCTGGCGGCCGCCGCCATAGGCGACCACGCGCACCTCGCCGGGGTGGCCGGTGAAGGCGCCGGTGCCGAAGACGAAGTCGGTGTTGCCGCCGCCGGCAGTGCCGTCGGGATCGATCGCCGACAGGTCGATCCGGTCCCCCACCGCGAAATCGGCGATGATGTCCCGGCCGGCCGAGCCCACCGTGCTGTCGCCGATCGCGGCATAGACGAAGCGGTCCGCGCCCGTCCCGCCCTTCATCACATCGGCCCCGGCGCCGCCCATGAGCACGTCGTCCCCGCCGCCGCCCGACAGGGCGTTCGCCCCGGCGGCGCCGATCAGCGTGTCGCCGGCACCAGAGCCGGCGAGGCTCTCGATGCCGGACAGGATGTCGCCCGCCGCATCGCCGCCCTCGCCGGTGCCGCCCGCCAGCGACACCGCCACCCCGGAGGCGGAGCCGGCATAGCTGGCGAGATCGACGCCGGCGCCGCCGACCAGCGTGTCGGCCCCGGCCCCTCCCTCCAGCGCGTCATTGCCGTCGCCACCGCGGAGGTTGTCGTCGCCGGCCTCGCCTGAGAGGGCATCATCCCCGCCATGTCCCAGCACCAGATCGTCGCCGGCCCTGCCGGCGATGAGGTTGCCACCATCGTCGCCGGCCATCTGATCGGCATTGGTCGAGCCAGCCAGGTTCTCGATGCTGACCAGGGTGTCGCCCTGGGCATCGCCGCCCGAAGCCGTGTGGTTCAGCAGGTCGACCGCGACCGCGGCCAGGGACCCCTGATAATCGGCGAAGTCCGATCCGGCCCCGCCGTTCAGCGCATCGGCGCCGGCCCCTCCATTCAGCGCATCGGCGCCGGCCCCTCCATTCAGCACATCGTCGCCGGCCCGGCCGAAGAGCCGGTCGTTGCCGGCGCCGCCATAGAAGCGTTCGGCCACCGCGCCCCCGCTCAGCTCGTCATTGTAGGCGGAGCCGATCAGGCTCTCGATGCTCACCAGGGTGTCGAATTCGGCATCGCCATAGAGCGCGTCGCCGGTCGACAGGTCGATCGCCACATTGTGCCAGGACGCGGCATAGGACACCGTGTCGAAGCCGCCGCCGCCATGCATCAGGTCGCTGCCCTGGCTGCCATAGAGCGTGTCGTTGCCGCTGCTGCCGTAGAGGTGGTCGTAGCCGCCCCCACCGATCAGCCGGTCGTCGCCAACGTTGCCGTAGAGGTAGTCGTCACCATTGCCACCATCCAGCAGGCTGCCGGCCACCGCGGCGCCCAGCTGGTCCTTGTAGATGGATCCCCTCAGGTTCTCGATATCGATCAGCTGGTCGCCGGTGGCATCGCCGGAACAGACCCCGGTGGCCAGGTCGACATTGACGCCGATTCTGGAGACCTCATAGGACGCGGTGTCGCGGCCCAGGCCACCGTCGAGCCGGTCGGCTCCGGAACCGCCGGTAAGGGTATCGTCGCCGGCAAGGCCGAAGATCTGGTCGTTTCCGGCAAGCCCTTCGAGAAAATCATCGTCGGGGGTGCCCATCAGGACATCGTCGCCGGGGGTCGGGTCGGCCATGAAAATCTCCTTGTCCGGATCGCGACCGGCGATCCCGTCTATGGCTCAGGAAAAACAGCGATCGCAGCCCGCCTGAAATGACGGGCCGGACTGATGTCGGGTGGAAGGTCGGGAATGCCCGTGCGGGTGCACCGGAATGGCCGGCACAGTCTCGAAATCGATGATCATCCCAGCCCCCCTCGCCCGCTGCGGTTGTTCCCCGCAGCCGGGCTCCCGTGGACAGTTAAGACTGAATCCCTGGCCCCCGCAAGACGCCGGCTCGCTTGGCCAGGCGCGGGCAACGCCCCGTCACTCCCCCACCGGCGGCGTCCGCGAACGGAAGGGGGCGATGGTCAGGACCGCCGGCACCTGCTCCAGTTCCTGGCCGGCCGCGGGCAGCTCGCGCCGCACCTCGCGCGGCGCCATGCCGAACTGGGCCCGGAAGCGGCGGTTGAAGGTGGACAGGTCGCGGAACCCCCAGGTGAAGGCCACCTCGGTGATCGAGAGGTGCCGCCAGGCCGGGTCCGCCAGCATCTTCCGGCATTCCTCGACCCGGCGCCGGCCGATCCAGCCGGCCACCCCGATGCCGGCCTCCGCGAACAGCATCTCCAGCTTGCGGCGCGACAGGTGCAGCCATCCGGCCACCTCGTCCACGCTGAGCCGCGGGTCCTGCAGCCGGCTCTCGATGAAGGCGCAGGCCTCCGGCAGGGAGGCGGGGCCGTTGTGGCCGGAGGTCCGCGCCACCGCGGCCGGGCTGAAGGCCAGCGCGACCAGGCGGCAGATCGACTCCTGGATCCGGTGCTGCATCGGCCGCGCCAGGCGGCCGCATTCGCGCCAGGTCGTCTGCAGCAGGCTCAGCAGCAGGGCGCCGGCGCCCTGCCGGCTGTCGATTCCCAGCCCGATCGAGAGGTCCGGCGCGACCAGCAGCGGTTCGAGGACACGGCGCGGCAAGCTCCACACCTGCACATGCGGATTGCCCAGCCCGACCTCCTCGAAGGGCAGCGCGGCGTCGGTCAGCGTCAGCTCCCCGAACCGCCGGTGGAACGTCCGACCGGCGTGGCAGAGGCGTCCGACGCCGTAGATCTGCAGGGTGAGGTTGTAGCCGTCCCAGCCGTCCAGGGCGGGATCGCGCCCGGCCCCGGCCAGGCGGGCCGCGCTGTGCTGGCACTCGCTCGCCCGGCCGTCGGCGAAGTCGCGGATGACGAGGCGGCCAAACGCCGCCTCCCCGTCGAGCGGCTCCACTTCCGTCAGATCGGGATAGAGATGGCGCAGCGCCGCCCGCCAGTACGCCTCCCGCTCCGGTTCCGGCACTGAATCCGTCGTCCAGATGTCCTCCGCCTTGTCGGCGGAGGTCCGCATTGACCGCTCATCGAGCATCGGCTTCCTGACCCTGTGGCCACATCGCCGGCGGGGCCGGACGCATGCGGACGGTTGACGGGGTTGAACGCCACCATCCTGGACCTGGGGTTCGACCGAACGCTCTTGCGGCTCCGGGTCGCCAACCTCGCCATCGCGGGTCAGGGCGACAGAGATTATACCGAATCATCGCAAGGGGAAGGCCGGATAAAATCTATAGAACCATAAACTCTATTCTAGGAATCCTTCCCCGCACTCGTAACACTCGGAATCGATCGCTCCGGGGGCCGCGCAGCGACACCCGGACGCCGGCAAACACCTGGCTCCCGCCGCGCGGGAAGCCGCCTGGCTGCCCTAGAAGGCTCCGGAGAGCCGCTCGGCGTCGCCCGACACGATCTGGGTGCTGCTGCCGACGATCTTTCCCTGGCCTCCGGCACCGTCCTGGGTGAAGTACAGCGTGTCGCCGGCCCTGTAGAGGGGACCGCAGACCGTGGACGCACTCTCGGAGTAGCAAAGCTTTCCATTCGCCACGGCCCATCGCCCGACGAATGAGCGTCGCCCGTCCTTGTAATAGTACAGGCCGTCCGGGCGGTAGTACTCGACCCAGGGGTCACCCGCACGCAGGGTCCCCGTATCGGCGGCATAGCGGGCGTAGACGGTCCGGTTCGACAGCAGGGGGGCGATCTCCGTGGCGGAAACCGGGGTCGGCGCCGCGGCAAACGGCGTCGGCGCGGCGGGAACCGGGGTCCTCAGGGCGGCGACCGGCGGCCCGGCAGTGAATGCCGGGGGCCCCGCGGGGGGCAGCGGGTTCCCGGGGGTGACCAGCACGAGCTGGGTTCCCGGGTTGACCGGGGGGCCTGGCGTGATGATCTGGGTCCCTTCGGGGACGATCACGGTGGAGCCCCCGGTTTCGACCGCGACGGTCTGCGGCCTCGGTGCGGGCTGGCCACAGGCCGACAGGGCCAGGGCGGCCATCGCGGAAGCGACGATGCCGTTTCGGATCGTCCCGGACCCTGCTCCCCGTCGCGGCGGACGCTCGACCGCGAACGCCACCTCGCGATCGAAGCGCCCTGCCCGGGCTCCGGCGGCGAGAGCGGCGCCGGCCGGATCGAGAGGCGGTTCGGCACCGGCCCGGAGGATCACCATCGTCATCACTCCTCGTTCAGGGAGTACGGCGGCCCGAAGCATCGTCCCGCACGGCTCCAGCAGTGGAAAACGTGCTCCTACCAATGGGGGCGATCGAATGCCGGTTCCCTTCGCTCGCGCGAAATCCCGGCTTCAAGGGCAGCCGCGGGGCGCGAGGATGGTGCCGCCGCGCGATGCCGTTTCCCGGGCTCTCAGAGACCTCAGTTGCGGAACGCGCTGCCGACGCTCCTCGAAGTGCCGCCGCCGAACGCGCTCCCGATCCCGCCTCTCGAGGTCGAGCTGGCGCCCGACGCGGTGACCCCGGCCGCCTCGGCGGACGTGCCGTCCGGCCCGGCGGTGCCGCCGCCGACCGTGAGGCCGGAATGCGATGCCGCCGCATCGGCAGCACCGATGACCGAGGCGCCGCCCATGCTGGTCGACATGCTCATGCCCCCGGCACCCGTCACACTCACCGGGCCGGACGTGTTGTTGACGTTCAGCCCGCCGCTGACGCCGAAGCTGGAATTGACGCCCAGCGAGCTGGCGAAGCCGCCCGGCGCCCCGGTGGCCGTCGCCAGGCCGTTCGACGCCGCGCCGCTGAACCCGGACGCGTTGTCGGTCGAGGCGGTGCTCGCGCCGGCACCGGTGCCGAAGCCCTCGGCGGTGCCGGAGGCGCCATCGGTGCTCACCGACTCGGCGGCGCCCAGGCTGCCGCCACGGCTGATCGAGTGCGAGATATCGAAGGCCATCGCCGGAGCCCCAGCAAGGCAGAGGGCGACGGCCGATGTCAGGAAGACGGATCTGGTTCTGTTCATGGCCCTTGTACCCCTTGGTGGATGGCGTGTCCCGCCCCGCTGGAATCGAGGACCGCCCGGACCGGCCCGGCGGACGCGGGAGGCGGGCCGGCGCGGCCCATGGCGCGCCGGCCCTTGCGAAAGCGATCGGTCGTCGAGGTCAGCGCCTCGACGCCGTGCCCTCTGCGGTCGACTCACCATGGCCGGTGGCCGCCGCCTCACCACCCTGGGACGACGCCTGGGCCCGCCCGTCAGCGATCGAGCTGGCCGAGGCCGAGGTGCTGCCGTCCGAGTTCACGCTGCCCGAACCCAGCCCAAGGCCGGATCCCTCGCCCATGGCGGAGCCGAGGCCCGTGGTCGCCGCGGTGCCGCCGCCGAACGCGGTGCCCGACCCCATGGCCTCGCTCGCCTGCACCGGGCCGCTCGTGTCGTTCCGGTTGGTGCCGAAGCCGAGCCCGTCCGCGATGCCGTGGCTCACGGTGTTGGCGGTGCCGCCGGGGTTGCTGTCCGCCTGGGCGGCGCCGTTCGCAAAGGCCCCGCCCGCGCCTGTCGCGGTGTTGGTGCCCGCGGTGCCGACACCCGCCGCGGTGCCGACGCCTGCGCCCTGGGCGAGACCCAGCGCGTTGGACACGGTGGAAACCGCCCCGCTGCCGTTACTCGTGGAGCCGGCATTGCTCAGATCGAACGCGAAAGCCGAGCCGCCGCTGATGATCAGGACCGATGAGGCCAGAAGCGCCATACGAAGCTTCTTCAATGTCCACTCTCCTGTTGCTGCCTGCACTCGCTCATCAAGGACTCATGCCCTTGGTGAGGTGTGCGGGATCTTGGCGGCGGTCGTTGATCGGGTCTGCGCAGATCGCGAAATATATCAAGCGATCTGCGCAAATCTTCGATGAATTCAAAAAATCTGCGATCGCTCTCATAATAACATCGCGCACGTGAGGCCAAATCAGATCATATTGAAGTGAGATCTGATAATTATTCGGCCGATGATGCCTACCGAAATCCTCGACGCATCGCCATTAATTCTATCACGATGCCGACCATCCTGAGATTGCATTGGCCTCATTCGAGCGAAGCGGCAAGATGCTGGCTTGCTGTACAGTCCGCCGACCGCCGCTCCAGCGGGCTCACCGGCCCGGCCGCGACCATCTCGTCGGGATGGGGGGCGGCGCCGGTCCGGAATCCGAAACGCCGGGAATTCGGGATGGCGGAGCGGAACGGGTGCTCGAACGCGCTCGTTAGTGGGGGAACGTTTGGAAAAAAGCGCTGGCGCGAGCCGGCTGGTGGTGGATTCGAGAACCGGTGTGCATGCCTGGCCCAGGCGACGTCCAACGCCACCAGCGGCGCCAACTCCAGCGCCGTCAACAATGCGGGGGCCACGGCCGGCGCCATCTCGGCCGGCGGCACCGTGAGCATCGTCAACGGCGCGCCCGGCAACAGCACATTGCGCTACAAGGGCGCCTACACCGTCAACAACACGCCGGATGTGTTCGCACCCGGCCTGACGGCGGGGCTGAACACATGCGCCGGCTCCTACTCCGCAGGGGTCGCCGTCGCCGGCTTCGGCCTGACCGGGGGCGGCACCACCGTCGATCAGGGCTGCGAACGCAGGAACATGGCCGCCCTGCTGGGCCAGATGGGGGAAGGCGACGCGGCGCGCGAGGTGCTGTGCGAGGACGAGGTGGTGCGGGGCGCCTTCGCCCGGGTCGGCCGCCCCTGCATCAGCGACCGTGTGCAAGTGTCGGCGGCCGTCGCACAACCGGCGGCCGTCGCACAACCGGCGGCCGTCGCACAGACGGCCACCGTGGCTCTGCCGCCCGCGCCGCCCCCCGTCATCGCCATGCAGCCCATCGTCAGCCGCGGCGACCCGGGCTATCAGCCGATGAGCGCAGGAGGGACATGGGACGGAGCGCCGGCGCGACGCCGGTGACGCAAGCGTCCGGTCTCACGCCACGGGGCTCGGGTCAGCATTGCCGTAATGTTGCGGACTGTTCGCTCCCGAAGGCGGAACGCCGCTCGAAAGCAGGGATCTCGTCACGTCGTCTGGATGGAGATTCCCGCCTTCGCGGGAATGACGATCAAGAGGAAGAGGATTGAGCACCCCATCTTCTCTCTTCTCCCGCCCTTCTCTCTCCTCGGGCAGGCTCAGACCCTCTGGTACCGCCACACCCCGTCCGCCCCGGTCTCCCGCGCCAGCTCGCCGGCGGCGACCAGGCGGTTCAGATGGGCCGTCGCCTCGCCCACCGCGAACATCATCTGCTGCCGGTCCAGCGCGCGGTGGAACATCGCCGCCATCAGCTCGGCCACCGTCGCCGGCTGGCGGCAGACCTCGCGGGTCAGGGCCAGCCGCTCCGCATGATGGGCGGCCAGCCAGTCGATCCGCTCGACCAGGCCGAAGAAGGGCAGGCCGTGCGAGGGCAGCACCAGCGTCTCCGCCGGCAGCTGCCGCAGCACGGCCAGGCTGCGCTGGAAATCCGCCAGCGGGTCGGCCTCCGGCTCCGACGGCCACACCGACACGTTCGGGCTGATCTTCGGCAGCACCTGGTCGGCCGAGATCAGGATCCCGCGCCCGGCATCGTACAGGCAGGCCATCTCGCCGGCATGGCCCTCGCCGACGATCACCCGCCACGGCCGGCTGCCGATCGAAAGCCGGTCGCCGTCGCGGATGCGGCGGGCCGACACCGGCAGAGGCGAGACGCCGCGGCGATAGACATTGCCGCGCGCCTCCACCATCTCCGCCGCCTCGGCCGGCAGGCCGGCGGCGCGGTAGAAGGCGGCATGCGCGGCCGCCACCTCAGGCCGGTCGTCCGACCAGGTGGCGCGGGCCGTGGCGTATTCCGACAGCGTCATGGTCAGCGGCGCCCGGAAGCGCTCGCACAGCCAGCCGGCGAGGCCGATATGGTCGGGGTGCATGTGGGTCACCAGCACCCGCCGGATCGGCTTGTCCCTGAGCGGCCCGGCCAGCAGGGTGTCCCAGATCTCGCGCGAGGCGGCGTTGCCGATGCCGGTGTCGACCAGGGTCCAGCCGTCGTCATCGTCCTGGATCAGCCACAGGTTGACGTGGTTCAGCGCCATCGGCAGCGGGAAGCGCAGCCACAACAGGCCGGGCGCCACCTCCACCGGCACGCCGGGCTCGGGCGCCGTGGGGTGAGGATAGGTCAGGGTCGGTGCATCCATGGCGCGTATCCTCGCCATGTCGGGCGGCATCGCCAAGCGATTGTTGCGCAGGGCCGCCCTCTCCGCCCCTCCCCTGTCGCTGGCGGAACAGCGGGCGGCGTTCGGCTGGCGGCAGGCCGCGCCGCCCTGCCCTACCTCTCGCATCACGACGAAGCGAGCCCCCGAACCATGAGCCACATGCCCGCGGCCGACACGGCCGTCCTGACCCTCGACGGCGACAGCCTCGGCATCGCCGCCCTGGCCCGCTTCGCCGCCGGCGCCACCCGGCTGGCCCTGTCCGACGCCGCCTGGGACCGGATCGCCGAGGCGCGCGCCGCCGTCGACCGCATCGTCGAGGCCGGCGTGCCGGCCTATGGCATCACCACCGGCTTCGGCTCGCAGAAGGACTTCGCCGTCGACCCGCGCCGCGACGCCGCCTTCAACCTCGCGGTGCTGACCGGCCACGCCACCCGCGCCCCCGGCCGCCGCGCGCCCGCCGCCGTGATCCGCGTGGCGCTGGCGGTGCAGCTGAACGGCTGGGCCCGCGGCTGGTCCGGCGTCCGCCCGGCCCTGTGCGCGGCGCAGCTGGCCCGCGCCAATGCCGGCGTCGCGCCCGATGTCCGCACCGGCAGCTCGGTCGGCGCCTCCGACATCGTCGCCCTGTCGCAGCTCGCCCTGCCGTTGGTCGGCCGCGCCTCGGACGACCCCGCGCTCGACGGCCTGGCCTCGGCCCTGCCGCCGCTCGACGGGCTGGCGGCGAAGGAGGCGATGTCGCTGCTCAACAGCAACGCCCTCACCCTCGCCGCCGGCGCCCTGGCCCTGGCCGAGGCCAAGCGGCTGCTCGACGCGCTCGACCTCGCCGCGGCGCTGGCGCTGGAGGGCTTTCGCGGCCATCCCGGCGCCTGGTCGGAGATGGTGGAGCGCGCCCATCCGCAGGCCGGCCACGCCGCCTCCGGCCGCGCCCTGCGCCGCCTGCTCGAGGACAGCGCGCTGTGGCAGCCCGGCGCCCCGCGCCTGCTGCAGGACCCGCTCAGCCTGCGCTGCGCGCCGCAGATCCACGGCGCCGCCCGCACCGCGCTGGCCTGGGCCTGGGAGGCGTGGGAGGGCGCGCTGAACGCCGTTGCCGACAACCCGCTGATCGACCGCGCCACCGGCGCCGCGATCTCGCATGGCAGCATGGAGACGACGCTGCTGGCGGTCGCGCTCGACGCGCTGCGCCTCGCCGTCGCCAAGGCCGTCGAGGCCTCGGGCGAGCGGGTGCACAAGCTGCAATGGCCGTCCTTCAGCGGCCTGCCCGCCGGGCTGGCGGCCGAGTCCGGCGCGGCCGGCGGGGTGCAGTTCCTCAATCTCGGCCACATCGCCGCGGCCAAGGTCGCCGCCGCCCGCATCGCCGCCCAGCCGGTGGCGCTGCAGTATCGCGGCCAGGTCTGCGACGGGGTCGAGGATGTCGGCGGCATGGCGCCCTTTGCGGTCGAGGAGACCGAGCGCCAGCTCGACGCCGCCTGGACCGCGGTGACGGTGGAGGCCGCGGTCGCCGCCTGGGCGATCGACCGCCGCGGCCTGCCCCTGGACGGGCTGGGCCGCGGCCTGCGCGATCCCTGGCGGGCGATCCGCCCGCTGCTGCCGATCGGCCGCGAGGGCGAGGTCCCGTTCGACCTCGCCCCGATCGAGGCCTGGCTCAGGGCCTGGGAGATGCCGGCTCTGCGCTAGAGCCCGAAGTCGCCGGCCACCAGGTTGATGGCGCCGGTCAGCTGGATGTGGAAGTCCGAGGCCTTGTCGCCGTTGATGTCGCCGGCGACGGTGGTGACGCCGCCGACCACCGAATAACGCAGTTGCCCCGCGACGCCGGTGTAGAGGCCGGCGCCGATGAAGCTGAAGGCCTGGTCGCCGGCCGCTATGGAGTTGGCGTCGATCGGCGACAGGTCGATCTTGTCGCCCTGGGCGTGGCTGAAATCGGTGATCCGGTCGGCGCCGGCCCCGGTCAGGCTGTGGATCGCGCCGAAATACTGGAAGCGGTCGGCCCCGGCGCCGCCGCTCAGCGTATCCGCACCACGGCCGCCGATGAGGATGTCGTTGCCGTTCCAACCCTGCAGCACATTGGCGCCGGTGGTCCCGATCATGCTGTCCCAGCTCTGGCTGCCGGAGACATTCTCGATCCCGGTCAGGGTGTCGCCCTGGGCCTCGCCGAGGCTGCCTCTGCCCGTGTCGAGATTGATCACGACCCCGATATTGCTGGTGTAGAAGCTGACGGTATCGATGCCGGCGCCGCCGTCGAGCCTGTCCGCCCCCGTGCCGCCGCGAAGGACGTCGTTGCCGTCGCCGCCGCCGAGAATGTCGTTGCCGCCGAGGCCGGAGAGGGTGTCGTTCCCGCCGAGACCCAGCAGCGTGTCGGCCTGCTGCGATCCGGTCATCGTGTCGGCGCCGCCGAACATGGCCGCGGCCAGTGCCTGATAATCGCCCGACTCCACCGCGTTGTAGACGGTCGACGCCGCGAGCGCGAAGCCGGACAGGGTGACCACCGGGCTGCCGCCCTGCAGCAGCACCAGCTTGGTCGCAGTTCCGGTCACGCCGCTGAGGTCGAATCCGAACCCGCTGCCGGTCACCTCGACCGACAGCCCGCCGTCGAAGTTCAGCTTGACGAAGGTCGGGGTGAAGCTCGCGATCTGCGGATTGTCGAAATCGAGCGCCTGCATCGCGGCGATCGAGAACCCGGCACCGCTGATGCCGTTCGTCGCATTGACCACCAAATTCGCCATGAAAAGCCCCTGAGTCTGAGAGTGTCGACGACAGCGCCCCACCGATGCGGATCCGGCCCACAAATCGATAGAATGCCTTTGTCTAAAAATCGGCTGAGCGGCCTTGCTGACCTTACGCTTAACCAGTTATGCAGCACATCCCTCAAATGGGAGGGGCCGGCCGGCTGGTGAAGCGCCCGCCGATGCGGTAGCGCGAGCCGGGGAAAAGCAGGCGGGCGACGCTAACCAGCCGCCCCGCCGCCCAGGTGCGGCGATGCACCAGCAGGCAGGGCTCGTGCCGGCCGATCTTGAGGTGCTCGCGCTCCCACGGCTCGGCCAGCACCGCCTCCACCACGTGCTCGCCGTCCGGCATTGGCGCCGCCTGCATCAGGTAGTCATGCGGCGTGATCCGGGTGAAGTCCTGCGCCAGGTAATGCGGCGCCGCGTCGAGCCGGACCAGCCGGTCCTCCAGCAGGATCGGCACTCGGTCCTCATGATGGATCAGCACCGAATGGGCGATGGCGGTGCCCTCCGGCACCTCCAGCCGCGCCGCCGTCTCTGCCGCAGCCTCCTCCGGCCGCAGCAGCACCACAGTCGCGCTATGGGCATGGCCGCGGGCACGCACATCGTCGGCGATGCTGCGGATCTCCATCAGCGGCGCCTCGGGCTTGGCCCCGGCAACGAAGGTGCCGACGCCTTGCACCCGCACCAGCACCCCGGCCTCGGTCAGCTCGCGCAGCGCCCGGTGGATCGTCATCCGGCTGATCCCGAGCGACTTCACCAGCTCGTTCTCCGACGGCACGCGCCCGTTCTCCGGCCATTCCCCGGTCTCGATCGAGCGCAGGATCATGGCCTTGACCTTGCGGTACAGCGGCAGCGGCTCGTCCAGCATCACGGTCATCGGCGGGTCGTCCATCGCGGTTCGGCGGGCGTCATCCTGAAGCCCTTGCCGGCATTTCGCTACTTGTATATACAACCCTATACCAATTCAGCGCCAACACCAACAAACCAGGAGGCCTTGCCGTGACGACCGCCACCAACCGCCGCGTCATCCGGGCGCCGCATGGGCCGGAGCTGAGCTGCCGGACCTGGCAGACCGAAGCCGCCATGCGGATGCTGATGAACAACCTCGACCCCGACGTGGCCGAGAATCCGGACGAGCTGGTGGTCTATGGCGGCATCGGCAAGGCAGCCCGCAACTGGCAGTCCTTCGACACCATCGTTCGCACCCTGAAGGACTTGGCGCCGGACGAGACGCTGCTGGTCCAGTCCGGCAAGCCGGTCGGCGTGTTCCGCACCCACACCGATGCGCCGCGGGTGCTGATCGCCAACTCCAACCTGGTGCCGCACTGGGCGACCTGGGAGCATTTCCGCGAGCTCGAGGCCAAGGGCCTGATGATGTATGGCCAGATGACGGCCGGATCCTGGATCTATATCGGCAGCCAGGGCATCGTCCAGGGCACCTACGAGACCTTCGCCGAGGTCGGCCGCCAGCACTACAATGGCGACCTGAAGGGCCGCTGGATCCTGACCGGCGGCCTGGGCGGCATGGGCGGCGCCCAGACGCTGGCCGCAACCATGGCTGGCGCCTCGATGATCGCGGTCGAGTGTCAGGCCAGCCGGATCGAGCGCCGCCTGGCGACCCGCTATGTCGACCGCAAGGCCGAGACCCTGGACGAGGCGATGGCGATCCTCCGCGAGGCCAAGGCCCAGGGCAAGGCCGTCTCGGTCGGCCTACTCGGCAACGCCGCCGAGATCTTCCCGGAGATCGTGCGCCGGGCGAAAAACGACCCGGCCTGGCGCCCGGATGCGGTGACCGACCAGACCTCGGCCCATGACCCGCTGAACGGCTACCTGCCGGCGGGCTGGAGCTGGGCCGAGGCCGAATCCCGCCGCCTGACCGATCCCGAGGGCGTGGTCCGCGCGGCGAAGGAGAGCATGGCGGCCCATGTCCGGGCGATGCTGGACTTCCACGCCATGGGCATCCCGACGCTGGACTACGGCAACAACATCCGCCAGATGGCGCAGGATGTCGGCGTCGACAACGCCTTCGACTTCCCCGGCTTCGTCCCGGCCTATATCCGGCCGCTGTTCTGCCGCGGCATCGGCCCGTTCCGCTGGGCCGCCCTGTCCGGCGACCCGGAGGACATCTACAAGACCGACCAGAAGGTGAAGGAGCTGATCCCCGACGACGCGCACCTGCACAACTGGCTGGACATGGCCCGCGAGCGTATCGCCTTCCAGGGCCTCCCGGCACGGATCTGCTGGGTCGGCCTCGGCCAGCGGCACCGCCTGGGCCTCGCTTTCAACGAGATGGTGGCCAAGGGCGAGCTGAAGGCGCCGATCGTGATCGGCCGCGACCACCTCGACTCCGGCTCGGTCGCCAGCCCGAACCGCGAGACCGAGGCGATGCAGGACGGGTCGGATGCGGTGTCCGACTGGCCGCTCTTGAACGCCCTGCTCAACACCGCCTCGGGCGCGACCTGGGTCAGCCTGCATCATGGCGGCGGCGTCGGCATGGGCTACAGCCAGCATGCCGGCATGGTAATCGTCGCCGACGGCACGGCCGAGGCGGCACGTCGGCTGGAGCGGGTGTTGACCAACGACCCGGGAACCGGCGTCATGCGTCATGCCGATGCGGGCTATGACATCGCCCGCGACTGTGCCCGCGAACAGGGCATGAAGCTGCCGATGCTGGAGGACACGCATGGATGACGGGAGCCTTCGCGCCGAGGAGATCGTCCGGGACCAGGCCGGGTTGCGCAGCCGCTACCCGGAGCCGAGCGGGCTGGTGCAGAACAAGATCCTGCATCAGATCGACCGGCACGCCCGCGCCTTCATCGGCCTGTCACCCTTCCTGGTGATCGCCACGGCGGGGGCGGACGGCCGCGCCGACGCCTCGCCCCGCGGCGACGCGCCCGGCTTCGTCACTGTGGCCGACGAGACCACCCTGCTGATCCCCGACCGGCGCGGCAACAACCTGTGCGACAGCCTGTCGAACGTGATCGAGAACCCGAAGGTCGGGCTGGTGTTCTTCGTCCCCGGCGTCAACGAGACGCTGCGGATCAATGGCGGCGCCGCGATCACCACCGACCCGGCGGTGCTGCAGCCGATGGCGGTCGACGGCAAGGTCCCGACCTCGGCCCTGCGGATCACGGTCGACCAGCTGTATTTCCACTGCGGCAAGGCGCTGATCCGGTCCCGACTGTGGGACCCGGCGGTGCAGATCGAACGCGGCAGCTTCCCGACCCTGGGCAAGATCCTGTCCGACCAGATCAAGGGTCTCGACACCGCCGAGACCGACACCCGGCTCGAAAACTCCTACCGGAACCACCTCTACTGACATGGCCGACATCACTTTCACCGCCGGCCGCCTGACGCTGCCGCAGCTCCGCGCCATCGCCCGCACCGACGCCGCCGTGCGCCTCGACCCCGCCTGCCGGCCGGAGATCGAGGCCGGCGCCGCCTCCGTCGCCGCGATCGTCGACGAGAACCGCACCGCCTACGGCGTCAACACCGGCTTCGGCAAGCTGGCCCAGACCCGGATCCCGACCGACCGGCTGGAGCAGCTGCAGACCAACCTGGTGCTGTCGCACGCCACCGGCACCGGCCCGCTGCTGGACGACGCGATCGTCCGGCTGATCCTGGCGCTCAAGCTCAATGGCCTGGCCCGCGGCCGATCCGGCGTGCGCTGGGTGGTGATCGAGGCGCTGCAGGCGCTGCTCGATGCCCAGGCCTATCCCTGCATCCCCGCCAAGGGCTCCGTCGGGGCCTCGGGCGACCTCGCCCCCCTCGCACATCTCTCGGCCGCGCTGCTCGGCGAAGGCGAGATCCGACTCAAGGGCAAGCGCTGGCCGGCGGCCGACGCGCTGCGTCAGATCGGCCTGAAGCCGCTGGTCCTGGCGCCGAAGGAGGGCCTGGCCCTGCTGAACGGCACCCAGGTCTCCACCGCCCTGGCCCTGTTCGGCCTGTTCGCGGCGGAGGAGGTGTTCGCCGCCGGCCTCGTCGCCGGCGCCATGTCGGTCGACGCCGCCCGCGCCTCCGACGCGCCCTTCGACGCCCGCATCCATGAATGGCGCGGCCAGCCGGGCCAGATCGAGGTGGCGGCGACCTTGCGCGGCCTGCTCGAGCACAGCGCCATCCGCGCCTCGCATGTCGAGAATGACGACCGGGTGCAGGACCCCTACTCGCTGCGCTGCCAGCCGCAGGTGATGGGCGCCTGCCTCGACCAGATCCGCCACGCCGCTCGGATCCTGGAGATCGAGGCCAATGCCGTCTCCGACAACCCGCTGGTGTTCCCGGAGACCGGCGACGTCATCTCCGGCGGCAACTTCCATGCCGAGCCGGTGGCCTTCGCCGCAGACAACCTGGCCCTGGCGATCGCGGAGATCGGCGCGATGTCGGAGCGGCGCATCGCCCTGCTGACCGATAGCAACCTATCCGGCCTGCCGCCCTTCCTGGTGGCCGATCCGGGGGTGAATTCCGGCTTCATGATCGCCCATGTCACCGCGGCCGCCCTGGCCAGCGAGAACAAGAGCCTGGCGCATCCGAGCTCGGTCGACAGCCTGCCGACCTCGGCCAACCAGGAGGACCATGTGTCGATGGCGACCCATGCCGGGCGCCGCCTGGCCGACATGGCCGAGAACACCGCCGTGATCGTCGGGGTCGAGCTGCTGGCCGCGGCGCAGGGGATCGACTTCCACCGCCCGCTGCGCAGCGCCGAGCCGATCGAGGCGGCGATGGCCGTCCTGCGGGCCAAGGTGCGGAAATGGGATGAGGACCGTTTCTTCGCCCCCGACATCGAGGCGGCGAAGGGACTGGTCCAGGCCGGCACCTTCCTGGCCTATGCCGCCGGGCTGCTGCCGAGCGCCACGAAGGAGGCCGCGTGATGGACGCGTTCCGCCTGCACCGGGGCACCGCGCCCCTGCTGCTGAGCATCCCGCATGTCGGCACCGGCGTGCCTGAGGCCATCCGGGCCAGGCTCACGCCGGAAGGGCAGCTGTTGCGCGACACCGACTGGCATCTCGACCGGCTCTACGACTTCGCCGAGGGGTTGGGCGTCAGCATCATCCAGGCGGCGCAGTCGCGCTATGTCGTCGACCTGAACCGCCCCGCGGACGACCAGAGCCTGTATCCCGGCCAGGCCACCACCGGCCTGTGCTCGACCATCGACTTCGACGGCAGGCCGCTCTATCAGCCCGGCATGGAGCCGGATGCGGCCGACATCGCCCAGCGAGTCGAGACGGTGTGGAAGCCCTATCACGCCGCCCTGGCGGCGGAGCTGGAGCGGATCAAGGCCCGGCACGGCTACGCCCTGCTCTACGACGCGCATTCGATCCGCTCGGTGGTGCCGCGGCTGTTCGACGGGGTGCTGCCCGACTTGAATCTCGGTAGCAATGGCGGCGCCACGGCGGCGCCGGCCCTGAAGGAGCGGATCGCGGAGATCTGCCGCACGGCCGAGGGTTTCACCCATATCGTCGACGGCCGGTTCAAGGGCGGCATCATCACCCGCCATTACGGCCAGCCGCAGCAGAATGTGCACGCGCTGCAGATGGAGCTGGCCCAGCGCCACTACATGGACGAGGATCCGCCCTTCACCTATCAGGCGGAGCGAGCCAAGCCGCTGCAGGTGGTGCTGCGCCGGGTGCTGGAGTCGATGCTGGCCTGGAAGCCGTGAGCAACGCCCTGTCGCCGATCGAGCTGTGGCTCGACCGCTGGGAGCTGGAGCCCGACGGCGAGGCGATCGAGCGCAACGGCGCCCATGTCGCCTTCGTCCGCCGCAGCGACAGCCGGGCCGTGCTGAAGGTGCTGAAGCCGAACAGCGACGAGATGCTGGGCCCGGTGATGCTGGCCCACTACCAAGGCCGCAGCGCCGTCCGCGTGCTGGGGCATGAGCAGAACGCCGTGCTGCTGGAGCGGGCCCTGCCGGGGACGGAGCTGACCGAGACCGTGCTGGCCGGCCGGGACGACGAGGCCGTCCGCATACTGTGCGATGTGATGGCGGATCTGCACCAGGACGACCCGCCGCCCGGCCCGTGGCCGACGGTGGAGCATTGGGGGCACGCCTTCGCCCGCTACCGCACCGGGGAGCGGCATGCCGAGGTCCCGCTGGCCCTGCTGGACCGCGCCGAGGCCGAGTTCATGGATCTCTGCGCCACCCAAGGCCGGCGCTTCCTGCTGCATGGCGACCTGCATCACGAGAACGTGCTGGATGGCGGCGACCGCGGCTGGCTGGTGATCGACCCCAAGGGCGTGATCGGCGAGCTGGCCTATGAGACCGGCGCCGGCCTGCGCAACCCCGGCGGCGCCGAGGAGCTGTACAACGATCCCCGGCACATCGCCCGCCGGGTGCGGATCATCGCCGAAACGCTGGACCTGCCCGAGCGGCGCATCCTGCGCTGGTCCTTCGCCCAATCCGTCCTCTCCGCCCTCTGGCATGTCGAGGACGGGGACGGCGACGAGGCTGTCGCCGCGGCGATCGAAACCGCCGTGGCGATGCGCGGTCTCCTGTCGGACTGACCGTCCGGATCAGACCGGCCTGAGCAGCACCTTCCCCCGGGCACGACCCGACGCGACGTGGTCGAGCGCAGTGGCCAGCTCGTCGAGGGGAAGCTCGCGATCCACCACCACTGTCAATGACTCCGCATCGCACAGGCCAACGGCCAGGCCGAGGCGGGTGGCGTCAGTCTGGTGGAACACGAAGCTGGCCGAGACGCCATGCGCCTGTGCCAGCGCCGCATCCGGCGGCGATACGATGCTGGCCAGCACCCCACCCGGCCGCAGCACGGCGAAGGATCGCTGCTGGGTTTCGCCACCGATGGTGTCCAGCACGACATCGACATCGCGGATCGCAGCGGCGAAATCCTCGGTCCGATAGTCGATGACGTGGCTGGCGCCGAGCTGGCGCAGCAGGCCGGCATTGGCCGTGGAGGCGGTGGCGACGACCTTGGCCCCGGCGATCCGCGCCAGCTGCACCGCTGCGCTGCCGACGCCACCGGCCCCGGCATGGATCAGCACCGTCTGGCCGGCCTTGAGATGGGCGGTTTCGAACAGTGCCTGCCAGGCCGTCCCCGCCGCGGTGGGCAGGCCGGCCGATGCGACCAGCGGCAGGGTCGCCGGGGCCGCGGCGATCCAGGGCGCAGGCACGACTGCGAATTCCGCGAAGGCGCCGCCGCGCACCGGGTCTGCCCGGGCGATCACCCGGTCGCCCGGGCGCCAGCGCACCGCCAGCGGCCCGGTCCGCTCGACAATGCCGGCAAGGTCGGTGCCCAGCGCGTAGGGAAAGGCCAGCGGGAAATAGGCGTCGAGCCCGCCGCCGATCAGCTTGAGGTCCAGCGGATTGACGCTGGCCGCCGCCACCCGGATCAGCACCTCGTCCGGCCCGACCTCCGGCACCGGCACCTTCTCCACCGTGGCGCCGCCGCGATCACCATAGGCGTGGATGCGGGCCGCTTTCATCGAGCCGACTCCGCCGCAGCCGGGGCCGGGGGCCAGGCGCCGACCTGCTGCAGCATCCCGAACCAGTCCTCGAGATGCCAGGTGTGGCTGATCCGGCCGTTCCTGAGATGGTGGAATTCGTGCAGCGCCAGCCGCACCGGCCGGCCGGTCGGCGCGATGCCGAACCATTCGCCGCGATGCGTGCCGGTGATCAGCGCCCGCACGCCGACCCGGCCGTCATGGCCGAAGATGTCCTCGATCGTGACGTCGAGATCCGGAAAGGCCTGCAGGAAGGCCCGGATCATCGGCTTCAGCCCCTCCGGCCCCGGCCCCTGGCCCGGCGCCGGCGGAATGTCCAGCCAGTCCGGGGTAACCGCCTCGTTCAGCAGGTCGGGGTCATGATCGGCGAAGGCGCGATAGAGGGTCTCGACCGCATGCCGGTCTTCCGCCGTCAGCCCGGCCGCCGGACTGCTCTGGTCCTGGTTCATCTTGTGTCCATTCTCACTCTGGGGTGGCCGGGCCATCCCGGCGAGCAAGACTTGGGAGACGGAGCGTCATATTTGAAATCGTTGATCTGGATATGAGATCATCCATGCCATGGATCTTCATGGCATCGACCTGAACCTGCTGGTCGCCTTCGACGCCTTGATGGCGGAGCGCAGCGTCACCCGCGCAGGCGCCCGGATCGGCCGGACCCAGCCGGCGATGAGCGCCGCGCTGGCCCGGCTGCGCGCCCTGCTGCGGGATGATTTGTTCGTGCGCAGCCCCCAAGGCCTGCAGCCCACGCCGCGTGCGCTCGACCTGGCTGAGCCCCTGTCCGGCGCCCTGGCGCAGATCCAGCGCACGCTGGACTTCACCCGGGACTTCGACCCGGCCGCGTCGACAGCGATCTTCAGCCTCGGCCTGTCGGATCACCCGGCCTTCCTGCTGCTGCCGCGCCTGGTGACCGCGCTGCAGGCAGTGGCGCCCGGTGTCCTGCTGCGGGTGCGCAGCTTCACGGCACGGGATGATGCGGTCCGGGTGCTGGATGCCGGCGAGGCCGACGCGACGATCGGCGTGCCGGCCCCCCCGGCCGGCCGCATCCTGTCCCGCCCGCTGTTCGAGGAGCGCTTCGTCTGCGTGCTGCGCCGCGGCCATCCTGCGGCGGGCCGGCCGCTCGACCTCGACCGCTTCCTGGCGCTGTCGCACCTGCTGGTGTCGCCCGAAAACGAGCAGTTCGGCGTCGTCGATGCCGCACTGGCAAAGCGGGGCCTCAAGCGCAGGCTCGGCCTGACCTTGCCGCAGCTGTATGCGGCGCCGGGCGTCGTGGCGCAGTCGGACCTGATCGCGACCCTGATGCAGGGCGTGGTCGCCGCCTCCGGCCATGCCGGCGCCCTCAGCCTGCTGGCCCCGCCGCTCGATCTGCCACCGGTGCCCTTCGTGCTGTCCTGGCACCGCCGCAACGACGCCCATCCTGCCCAGCGCTGGTTCCGCGACTTCGTGGCGGCGCACGCCTAACGCCTGCGCCGCGGACCATTCTCTTAGTCCGGCAGGATCGCCACCGCCCTGGTCCAGCCGGCGGAGGCGGCGCGGATCTTCACCGGGAAGCAGCTGACGGTGAAGCCGGTGGCCGGCAGCGCCTCGAGGTTGTGCAGCTTCTCCAGGTGGCAGTAGCCGATGTCGCGGCCGGCCTTGTGGCCTTCCCAGATCAGCGAGGCGTCGCCGGTCTCCTTGAACCGCCGCGCCGTGTGGCTGAACGGTGCGTCCCAGCTCCAGCCGTCGGTGCCGCACAGGCGCACACCCTGCTGCAGCAGGTGCAGCGTGGCGTCGCGGCCCATGCCGCAACCGCTGTCGATATAGTCGGCCTGGCCATAGCGGGCGCCGGCGCTGGTGTTGACCAGCACGATCTCCAGCGGCTTCAGCGTGTGGCCGATCCGCGCCAGCTCGGCGTCGATCTCGGCCGGGGTGACGATGTGGCCGTCCGGCAGGTGCCGGAAATCCAGCTTCACGCCGGGCTGGAAGCACCATTCCAGCGGCACCTCGTCGATGGTGATCGCACGCTTCCCGCCATCCATCGTCGGGTGGTAATGCCAGGGCGCGTCGAGATGGGTGCCGTTGTGGGTCGAGATCGCCACTCGCTCCTCCGCCCAGCCCTTGCCCTCCGGCAGTTGGTCTGGCTGCAGGCCGGGGAACACGAAGGCAATCTCACGCGCCGTCTCGTCATGGGCGCGATAGGTGATTGAGACCTTCTGGAACGGCGGGTCGGCCGGGACGTCGTTCTCGAGCGGGATCGAGATGTCGATGAGCTTGGGCATGGAATCCGTCTCGGTTCGGGTCAAACGTCGCGCCGACTGTGCCGCGAAGGCGGTCCGATCGCCACCGCCAGAAGGCCGCAGCCCGTTGCGAACCGCTCGCAACGCACCCATCTGAGGAGCTCTGATCCAAGAGGACATCATGCCGAGCTCCGAAGCCCGCATTCCCACCGAGCACGCCAGCAAGTACCTGCAGCAGCTGTGCAAGCATTTCGGCCACAAGATCCCGGCGACCTTCGACGCCGGGAAGGGCCACCTGACCTTCGAGATGGGCACCACCGCCCTGGCCGCCGAGCCGGGCATGCTGGTGCTGCGCAACGAGGCGCCGGACGCCGCCGGCTTGACCCGACTGGAGGGCGTCATCGCCTCGCACCTCGTCCGCTTCGCCTTCCGTGAGGAACTGAAGATCGAGTGGGCGCCAGGCTAGCCAGTCATCTCGCCCGGCAATCCTCGGCATCGGTGCCGGCGGCGCAGAGTCCCGAGCCCTTGTCGGGCTCGTCGCACTCGCCGTCGCCGGTGAAGGGGCAGGCTGCGGGTTCCACGGTGCTGGGAGATCCGGAGTCATCGCCTGCGGCCGAGCAGTCGGTAGCGTCGGTCCCGGCGGTGCACAGGCCGGTGCCCCGGCCCGGATCGTCGCATTCGCCGTCATGGGCGAACTGGCAGCTGTCGTCGCCTCCCGACGACGGCCTGGCCGGCGCTGCGGGGGCCTGCCCGGCCTCGCAGTCGGTCGTATCCGTGCCGGCAGCACAGGCGCCGGAACCGACGCCCGGTTCGTCGCATTCATTGTCTCGCGCGAAGGGGCAGCTGTCCGGCCCGGCCGGCGCCGCGGGTATCGCGGGCGTCGCCGGGGCTGGCACACCGCTCTTGGCCTTGCAGTCGCTGGTGTCGGTGCCGGCGGCGCAGGCGCCCGAGCCGATCACCGGCTCGTCGCATTCGTTGTCCCGCGCGAAGGGGCAGCTGTCGTCGCCGGGACCCTGCGACGGCACGGTCTGGGCTGGCGCATCCGGCGTCTGCGCAGGCGCCACCGCGGCGCAGTCGGCGGTGTCGCTGCCGGCGGCGCACAGGCCGGTGCCCTTGCCCGGCTCGTCGCAGCGCTGGTCGAAGGCGAAGCGGCAGGAATTCGCCGGGTCGGCCGTGGCCTCCGGCCGGCAGTCGGCGCTGTCGGTGCCGGCGGCGCAGGTGCCGTTGGCCTCGTCGCATTCGCCGTCATGGGCGAAGATGCAGGAGTTGTTGGTGCCGCCGGCCGGCGCGTCCTGCGCCGCGGCGGGGAACGGAAACGCCAGCGCCGCCGCCGCCAGCATCCAGGCCCATCTCGACGCCATGCGATGTCCCCTCCCCATCGACGCGCACGGCTTCTAGATACATGCAGGAGCGTGGCATGACAAAGGCGGGGCCATCCGGCCCTGCCCCGTTGCCTGGACGGAACGATCGGCGTATCAGTCACGCCCTTCGCAGGAGATTGGTTCGATGAGCACACCCGTCCATGTCATCGGCGCCGGCCTCGCCGGCAGCGAAGCGGCCTGGCAGCTGGTCTCGGCCGGCGTGCCGGTGGTGCTGCACGAGATGCGCCCGGTGCGCGGCACCGAGGCGCACCACACCGACGGCTTCGCCGAGCTGGTCTGCTCCAACTCCTTCCGCTCCGACGACGCCATGTACAACGCGGTCGGCCTGCTGCACGAGGAGATGCGGCGCTGCGGCTCCCTGATCCTGCGCCACGCCGACGCCCACAAGGTGCCGGCCGGCGGCGCGCTGGCGGTCGACCGCGACGGCTTCTCCGCCGGCGTCACCGCCGAGCTGGCGAAGCATCCGCGGGTGACGGTGGAGCGCGGCGAGGTCGCCGGCCTGCCGCCGGAGGCCTGGGACAGCGTGATCGTCGCCACCGGCCCCCTCACCTCCCCGTCCCTGGCCGAGGCGGTGCGCGGCCTGACCGGCGAGGCCGAGCTGGCCTTCTTCGACGCCATCGCCCCGATCGTCCATCGCGAGTCGATCGACTTCGGCACGGCTTGGTTCCAGTCGCGCTACGACAAGCCCGGTCCCGGCGGCACCGGCAAGGACTACATCAACTGCCCGATGTCGAAGGAGGAGTACGAGGCCTTCATCGCCGAGCTGCTGGCGGCGCCGAAGACCGAGTTCAAGGACTGGGAGAAGGACACGCCGTATTTCGACGGCTGCCTGCCGATCGAGGTGATGGCTGAGCGCGGCCCGGACACGCTGCGCTGGGGCCCGATGAAGCCGGTCGGCCTGACCAACCCGCACAGCGACCGCCGGCCCTGGGCCGTGGTCCAGCTGCGCCAGGACAACGCGCTGGGCACGCTGTTCAACATGGTCGGCTTCCAGACCAAGATGAAATATGCCGAGCAGGTGCGGGTGTTCCGCATGATCCCGGGCCTGCAGGACGCCGAATTCGCACGGCTGGGCGGGCTGCACCGCAACACCTTCATCAACAGCCCGCGGGTGCTGGACCCGGCGCTGCGGCTGAAGGCGATGCCGCGGCTGCGCTTCGCCGGCCAGGTCACCGGCGTCGAGGGCTATGTCGAAAGCGCCGCGATCGGCCTGCTGGCCGGGCGGATGGCGGCGGCGGAGCGGCTGGGCCAGGCCATCGTGCCGCCGCCCGTCACCACCGCGCTGGGCGCCCTGCTGAGCCACATCACCGGTGGCGGCGCGGCCGAGACCTTCCAGCCGATGAACGTCAATTTCGGCCTGTTCCCGCCGCCCGAGATTCCGGAGCGCCAGCCCGGCCAGAAGAAGGTCAAGGGCCGCGACCGCAAGAGCCTGTACAGCGAGCGCGCCCTGGCCGATCTCGACCTCTGGCTCGGCCGTCGCGCGGCGGCCTGAGCCGATCTCAGGCCTGCGCAGTCTCCGGCTCGCCTTGCACGATCAGCTCCAGCACCTCCTTCTCGCTGGTCGACTTGATCAGCCGCTCGCCGACATTGCGGCCGCGCTTCAGCACCATGATGCGGTCGCCGATCTCGAAGATGTCGGTCAGGCGATGGCTGATGATGATCTGCGCCACGCCGTGTCGCCGCAGCTCGTCCATGGTCTCGAGCAGCCGCTCGGTGGCAGGGACCGACAGGTTGGCGGTCGGCTCGTCGAGGATCAGCACCTTCGGGGCGAAGCTGATGGCGCGGGCGATCGCGACCGATTGCTGGCGGCCGCCCGACAGGCTCTCGACCCGCTGGCGGACATGGTTAATGTCGACCTTCAGGCGGCGCATCACGCCGCCCGCCTCGGCCTCCATCCGTCGGCGGTCGACGAACCAGCCCTTGGTCGGCCAGCGGCCGAGGAAAACGTTGGCGGCGACGTCCATGTTCCCGCACAGCGCGAAGTCCTGGTAGATCATCTCGATGCCGCGGTCGCGTGAATCGTTCGGGCCGCGGAAATGCACCTCCTCGCCCGCCACCAGGATGTCGCCGGAATCGCGCTGATAGGCGCCGGTCAGGATCTTCATCAGAGTCGACTTGCCGGCCGAGTTGTCGCCGACCAGGCCCAGGATCTCCCCCGGCATCAGCCGCAGATGCACATCCGTCAGCGCGCGGATGGCGCCGAAGCTCTTTTCGATGCGCCGCATCTCGACGATCGGGGTGCCCGCCTCGGTCATGCGCTTCGCTCCCTTCGCGGTCGCAGCCGCCTGAACAGCCGCTGCAGCAGCCCTTCCTGGCGCAGCCAGATGTCGCCGAGCACGGCGACGATCAGGATCAGCCCGATGAAGACGTTGATCCAGTGCTGCGGCATCACCATCGATTCCCCGCCGGGGAGGAAGATCTGCAGCGACAGCAGCGCCCGGATCAGGGTGATGACGGCGGCCCCCGCCAGCGCGCCCAGGATGGTGCCGAAGCCGCCGAAGATGCTGCCGCCGCCGATGATCACGGCGGCGATGACGTCGAGCTCGCGCAGCTGCCCGGCCGACGGGTTGAAGCTGCGGAAATAGGCGATGTAGACGATGCCGGCCAGCGACGCGCACATGGCGCTGAACACCAGGCTGCCGAAGCGCACCCGGTCGGTGTTGATGCCGGCATAGTCGGCGGCGCGGCGATTGCCGCCGGTGGCCAGCACCTTGTAGCCGATCACGGTCTTCGACAGCACGATGCCTGCGATGACGGCCAGGATGATCAGGAGGATGGACTGGGTGCTGACGGCACTGGCCACGGCCGACCACAGGCTGCCCGGCGCCGGCTCCAGGCCGAAATAGCGCAGGATCTCGATCAGCTTGCGGCCGATCAGGTTGTAGCTCTCCGGGAACTGGCTGAGCTGGCGGCCGGCGACGAACCAGGCGGCCAGGCCGCGGGCGATGTAGAACATGCCGAGCGTGGCGACGAAGGCCGGCAGCCGCGCCTTGGTGGTCAGCAGGCCGTTGATCACGCCGGCCAATGTCCCGGCGCAGAAGGCGGTCAGGGCCGCCAGCGCCGGGTCCACCCCCAGGAACTTCATCAGGAAAGCCGCGGTCGCGCCTGACAGCGCCAGCACCGCGCCGACCGACAGGTCGATGTCGCCATTGGCGATCACATAGGTCATGCCGACCGCCATGATCCCGATCTCGGTGAAGGCCAGCAGCAGGTTGAAGCTGTTGTCGAGGCTGCCCCAGAAGTCCGGCCGCAGATACATGCCGAGCGCCCAGAGCAGGACCATGAAGATCACCGCCGCCGCCTCGCGCTGGGTCAGGAACCACATCAGCCCACGGGCGTGGATCTCCTGCGCTGCCAGAGCCGAGCCATGGGTCTGCACTGTCTCGACCGCGATCGTCTCCACCTCCGGCACCGGCAGGGGCCGATGGCGCAGCCGCGCCCACAGCCGCGGAATCACCTTGCGGCGGAAGATCCATGGCTCGATCAGCACGGCGGCGAGCAGGATCAGGCCGAGGAAGACCGGCACCGCGCCCGGCGGCATCGAGGCCATCGCCTGGACCACCATCTCGCTCTTGCCGACCTTGACGACGCGCTCGATCGGGAAGCCCTCGCGCAGCACCTTGTCGATCAGCACGATCAGCAGGACGCCCATGCAGGAGCCGAGGATCCGGCCGCGGCCGCCGATGATGCTGGCGCCGCCGACGACCACGGCCGAGATCACGATCAGCTCGTGGCCGACGCCGTAGCCGCTGTTGACGCCCTTGTCCTGGAACACGGCCATCAGCCCGGCCAGCGTCGCGCACAGGCTGGACAGCACGAAGCCGCGGATCCGCACCCGCCGGCTGCTGATGCCGGCATAATCCGCGGCCATCGCATTGCCACCCACGGCATAGGTCTCGTAGCCCCAGCGGGTGAAGGCGAGCAGGACCCCGCCGATCAGGGCCACGATGAGGAAGATGAGGATCTGGTTGTTGAAGCCCAGTGCGTTGCTTTCGCCCAGGGCGAAGATCCCGAAATCGCGCGACTTGACCTGATAGGCGATGTTCTGGCCGCCGGTCAGCCCGAGCACGAAGCCGCGGCCGATGAACAGCATGGTGAGCGTGGCGATGAAGGCGGGCACCCGCAGCACCGTGACCAGGGCGCCGTTCAACAGCCCGATCAGCAGCCCGAGGACGATGCTGGCGCCGATGGCGACGCTGATGCCGAGATCATAATGGGTCGGCGCGAACAGGATCGAGAACAGCACCGCGACGATCGCCGTGGTCGAGCCGACCGACAGGTCGAGGTCCTTGTTGACGATGACGAAGGTCATGCCCACGGCCATCACGCCGAAGCGGGAGGCGTCGCGCAGCACGCTGTGCAGCGCCGTCAGGTCGCCGAAGAAGCGCGGATTGGCCTGGGTCCCGGCGAGGTAGAGCGCCGCCATGACGAGAAGGAGCCCGACCTCCCAGCCATAGGCGAAACCGCCGAAACGGGTCGGCCGTGCCTCCGCCGGCGCGGTCGTGGTTGCCATGGCTTCTCAACAGATCCTGATCGGTGGCGACCCTCGCCCGCGGCACGGGGCGAGGGTCGCGCGAACGACGATGGCTTCAGTTCTCGAAGCGTTTGCCGATGGCGCCGACATTGGCCTTGGTCACCAGCTGGGCCTTGGTGTCGAGATCGGCAGCGGAGACGCCCCGGTCGATCTGCAGGTACAACTGCATCACCGGCCAGAAGCCCTGCAGGAACGGCTGCTGGCCGAGCGAGCCGACGAGGTCGCCATTCTTGATCTGCTCGAGCTGCTTGGGCCCGAGGTCGAAGCCGTAGCTGCAGATCTTGCCGCCCATCTTGAGCTGGCCCACGGCGTCGCCGATCGCCGGGGTGACGAAGCCGTTGTTGCCCATGATGCCGACAACATCGCCGCGGCTTTCGATCAGGCTGACGATCGAACCCGTCGTGTTGTTCGGGTCGACATCGACGCCGATGTTGGTCGGCCCGGCGTCCACCTTGAAATCCTTCAGGCGCCCGGCGGCCTCCAGCGTCTTCACCGTCGCCTCGAAGGCCGCGGTGACGCGGTTGTTGACCTCGACATTGCCGAGCGTGGTCGTGCTCGGGAACAGGATGCTGCCGCTCTTGGCGCCTGAGTCGATGACGCATTTCGCCATCGCCTCGCCGCCGATGCCGGCCGCCGACGCATCCTGGCCGGTATGGCTGATCGAGTTGCGATCATAGAGCGTGGCGTCGAAGCTGTTGGTGGTGGCGACCGGGATGCCCTTGGATTCGAGCGTCTTCACGAGGTCGTCATAGGCACCGGCCTGCGGCGTGGTCATGATGACGCCGTCGATGGTCGGGTCCTGCACGATCTGGTTGAGGATCTCGAGCTCGCGCGGGATGTCGTCCACCGGCGCCTCGGAGCCGAGCATCAGCAGCTTGGCGCCGATCATGTCGGCCGCGACCTTGGCGCCGACATAGGTCGGGTCGAAGAAGCCGTTGCCGGCGGTGTGGGTGACGATGGCGAAGGTCAGCTTGCCATCCTTGTTGTTGAAGTTCTTGGTGTCCGGGCCTTCCTTCGCCGCCTGGTCGAAGGTGTAGCCGCCCACGGCCTTGTCCAGCATGCCGGTCTGGGCGGCCGCAGTCCCGCCGAAAGCGGTCAAAAGCGCGAGCGCGCTCGCTCCTGCCAGAAGCGTCCGCATCGTAATGATCCTCCCCAATGTTGTTTCCGGCTTATCCAGTCTCAGGCGCCGGTAATATTTTCACCTTCAGATATACTATTTGTTGGGCAAACTGACCAGCCCGGAGGCGGCGCCGGACACTGTCCAACCGGATGAGCTTGCCGCCTGGCACGTGGGTCCTGCTCGGGCCAGTCGGCGCGTGCGCCGCAGATCAAGCCGCCGGGCGACGGCTGACGCCCGCGTGTACCTATCCCCGCGGGGCGATCCGGACGTCGCCGAACATGACGTTGCGGGTCAGCGGCCGGGCCAGGAATTCGTGCGGGAAGCCGAGCTCGACGGCGCTCGCCGCCTCCAGCCGCGCCCGCTGTTCGTCCGAGAGCACGACGTCGAGCGCGCCAAGATTGTCCTCGAGCTGCGCCGCCGTCCGCGCGCCGATGATCGGCGCGGTCACGGCCGGGTTCAGCAGCGTCCAGGCCAGGGCCACCTGCGCCGGGGTCTTGCCGATCTCGGCCGCCACCGCCTTCACCTCCTCCGCGATCGCGAGGGTCCGCTCGGTCAGCGCGCCGTTGGCGGCGGCGACGTTCTTGCGCGTGCCCGAGGCCGCGGCCGTGCCGCCGCCGATGTCGAGATCGGCCCGGCTGTACTTGCCGGTCAGCACGCCGCTGGCCAGTGGCGACCAGGGAATGATGCCGAGACCGAGCTCCAGCGCCATCGGGATCAGGTCGCGTTCCACCGTCCGCTCGATCAGGCTGTATTCGATCTGCAGTGCGATCAGCGGCGACCAGCCGCGCAGGTCGGCGATGGTCTGCATCCGCGCCACCTGCCAGGCCGGCGCGTCGGAGATCGCGACATACAGCACCTTGCCGGCACGGACCACGTCGTCCATGGCGCGCAGGATCTCCTCGACCGGCGTCGTGAAATCCCAGGCGTGCAGGTACAGCAGGTCGATATAGTCGGTCTGCATCCGCTGCAGGCTGCTCTCGACCGACCGGACCAGGCTCTTGCGATGGTTGCCGCCCGAGTTCGGATCGCCCGCCCGCAGCGGCAGCGTGTATTTGGTGGCGAGCACCAGCCGGTCGCGCCGGTCGGCCGCGAACTTGCCGACCAGCCGCTCGGAGCTGCCGTCGGTGTACTGGTTGGCGGTGTCGATGAAGTTGCCGCCACGGTCGACATAAGTGTCGACGATACGGCCGACCTCCCGCTCGTCGGCGCCCCAGCCCCAGTCGGTGCCGAAGGTCATGGCGCCGAGCGCGAGCGGCGAGACCCGGAGGCCGGACCGGCCGAGCAGCCGGTAGTGATCGAGGGACAGCGTGTCGCTCATGGTCGTCTCCAGCAGTGATGGCCGGAAGATGGCGCGCTGACATTCGTCCATGAAGACGGCATTATCCGCACAGGCCGTTAAGGGAATGATGCACAATGCGCGGCAGCGACTATGCCGAGCTGCGGGCCTTCGCCGCGATCGTCGAGCATGGCAGCTTCGCCCGTGCCGCCGCGCAGCTGGGCCTGTCGCGCTCAGCACTGAGCCAGACCATCCGCGGGCTGGAGGAGCGGCTGGGCCTGCGGCTGCTGAACCGCACCACCCGCAGCGTGGCCCCCACCGAGGCCGGGACGCGGCTGCTGGCAGGGCTGCTGCCGGCCATGGCTGATCTCGACGCCGCGGTCGCCCAGGTCCAGACCTTGCGCGACACGCCGGCGGGTCTCTTGCGGATCAACGCCTCGCGCATCGCCGCGATCCATCGCCTGGCGCCGCTGATCGGCCCGTTCCAGGCCGCCTATCCGGACATCGCCCTCGACATCGTTGTCGAGGACCGGCTGGTCGACATCGTCGCCGAACGCTTCGACGCCGGCCTCCGGCTCGGCGAGATGGTCGAGCGCGACATGGTCGCGGTGAAGCTGGGCGGCGAGCTGGAGCTGATGGTCGTGGCCGCCCCCGCCTATCTCGAGCGCCACGGCATACCGGAGACGCCGCGCGACCTGCGGCACCATCGCTGCATCAATTTCCGCTGGCCGACCGATCTCAGCCTCTATCGCTGGGAATTCGAGCGCGGCGCGGAGAAGCTGGAGGTGGCGGTGGAGGGTCCCCTCACCGTCACCGAGCCCGAGGTCGCGATCCGGGCGGTGCTGGACGGGGTCGGCATCGGCTATCTGTTCGACCTGCAGATCCGGCCGCTGGTCGAGGCCGGCCGGATGGTGCGGGTGCTGGCGGATTGGACGCCACCCTTCCCCGGTTTCTATCTCTACTACCCCAGCCGCCGGCAGATGCCACCGCCGCTGCGCGCCTTCCTCGATTTCGTGCAGCGGCGGCAGGCTACACCTTAGCGGCGGCCGAACAGCCTCTGGCCAACGGAGTCGAAGAAGCTGAACAGGGCGTCGCCGGCGATGACGCCGGCTGCGACCACCTCCATCTCGCTGCGCCCCTCCTCGCCGCGCCAGCGGCTCCACAGGATGCGGATGACGATGCCGGCCAGCACCGCCCAGCCGGCCAGCGGGGCGTTGAGCAGCAGGCCGGTGGCGAACAGGATGCCCATCTGCCGCTTCGATCCGCCGAGCCACTGGACCAGCGCGCCGGGGATCGCCCAGAGGGCGAGCGACCGCGCCACCTCCGGCGCCACCCCGGCCCCGATCGTGGCGGCGTAGACCCGGTCGACCGGCGGCAGCAGATCCTGCGCGAAGTAGGATTCCCAGGACAGGAAAACGACGACGATGGCGACCAGGAAGGCGACCATGGCGGCATACAGCTGCTGCCGCCGGCCGTCGCGTTCGAATTCCGGGTCGGCGCCGTGGCCGCGCAGGATATACCCGGCCTTCAGGTCGTAGCCCATATCGGCGAAGGCCGGACCGGTGGCGGCGGAGAAGGCGACCAGCGCCGCCAGCGCCGTCGGCGGGAAACCGACCAGCATGCCGATGATCAGCGTGATCAGCGCGACGGCGAAGGCCGGGAACCAGCCGGAATGCATCGCCGCCAGGCCGACGATCAGCTCATGCACGAAGGCGGCGAAGGCGGCGTAGACCACGAAGGCGACCAGCATGCCCCAGGACAGCTCGGCCCACAGCCCGCCGGCCGCGGCGATCAGCATGGCCAGGGCGATGTAGCCGGCGGTTCCGAAACCGAGCGCCCGCCGCAGCGCGCCGTCGGACTGGGTGCGGGCAGCGCCGTCAGTGTCGCGGCGCAGCAGGGTCGAGGCGACCTGCAGCAGCGCCACCAGGCCGGCGCCGATCATCACGCCGTGTGGGATATAGGCCTTCATCATGTCGCCGCCGGGGATGATCCCGGCGAAGGCCTCGCCGGAGAACAGCGGCCCGGAATAACCGCGCAGCAGCAGGCCGACGCCGAACATGGCCAGCGCCCAGATGTTGCCGATGAAGGCGATGCCGAAGGCCGACATCGGGATCTTGAAGAAGCTGCCGACGGCGCCGATGGCCACGCCGACGCCCAGCAGCACCGCCTTGCGGCCGCCCTCGTCGCCGGCCTTGATCGCCTCGGCCGCGGCCACGCCGGGCGGCCAGGCGCCGGTCGCGGGGAACACCTTGGTATCGAACATCCGGTACAGCAGATAGGCGTCCAGCAGCATCGCCAGGGCGACGCCGGCGAACATCGGCAGCACCAGGTCCGGCCGGCCCAGCGCATAGGGGATGCCGATCGGCAGCAGCAGGCTGTTGGCGGCGCCGAAGGTGGCGCCGGAGATGGCGCTCTGCGCCAGGTTCTGGACGTGGATCGAGCGGTAGCGGGCGAAGAGGCCCAGCGGGATGCGCGCCAGCACCATGGCCGCCAGGGCGCCGATCAGCGATGTGTTCGCCGAGACGCCGAGGCTGACCAGGATCTGCATGCCGATGATGGCGCCGAACACGCAGAGCAGGATGATCAAAGCGAGCGTCGCCGGTTCGAACACGCTGGGATGTCGGCGTCGGGTCGTGCCATCGGCTCGGGGCGCCGCGGCGGGATCCGCAGTCAGGTCGTGCTGCATGAAACCTCCTGGTGGGACCGCTTGGCCGCGGCCTTGATCTCGTGATGCGGGTCTTGGGCGTACCCCTGACGAAAAGGGCCGCGCACCCTTGGATGCGCGGCCCCGAAGCTCATGCGGCCTTGGCGGGGTCGGTCGGCGCCGAGACCCGCCCGTCGCCGATGTCGCGGTCCAGCACGGCCCGCGGCCGTTCCGCCGGATTGCCATAGCCGGCCCCGCCGGCCAGGACGAGCTCGACGATCTCGCCCGGCCGGGCCAGCTGCACCAGCTCGCCGGTGCCGCAGTCGCGCAGGACCTGGCCCTGGGCGTCGCGCACCACGCCGCGCGCGGCCCCGCCCGGCGCGCCGCCGAACAGGCCGGGGTTGCTCGACTTCACCCCTTCCGGATAGACCGCGACGAAGGTGGTCAGCCCGTCATCGGCCAGCTTGCGCAGCGAGACGCGCTGGCCCAACCCGCCGCGATGCCGGCCCGGGCCGCCGGAATCCTGGACGTAGGTCTTCTCCAGCACCAGCACCGGGACGCGGGTCTCGAACAGCTCGACCGAGGTGTTGGCGGCCGAGGTCGGCCACAGCAGGCCGGACTTGCCGTCGCCATGCGACGAGGCGCCCTGACCGCCGCCCATGAACAGCATGTCGGAATAGGTCGCGCCGTCGGCATCGCGGCCGTAGATGGTCGCGGCCACCGGCAGGCCGGTGAAGGCCTGCACCTTGTCCGGCGCCGCCTCGGCCAAAGCGCGGAAGATGTTCGGCGCGATGTACCAGCCGGTGCGGGTGCGCAGGTTCACCGCCATCGGCTTGCTGGCGTTCAGGATCGACCCTTCCGGCGCCTTGACCTCGAACGGCCGGTAGCAGCCGGCATTGCCGCGGACATTGGGCGTCAGCATGCATTTCAGCGGATAGGTCGCATGCGCCGAGGTGTAGTTCAGCGTGCAGTTCAGCCCGCCCTGCGGCAGCTGCGCCGGCGCGCCTTCGAAGTCGAGGGTGATGCGGTCGCCGTCGATGGTCAGTGCCAGCGGATAGCGCAGCGTCTGGCCCAGCGGGTTGTTCTCGATCTCCGACCGGTAGATGCCGTCCGGCAGCGCCGCGATCGCCTCGCGCATCGCCTTCTCGGACCGGCCCTGCACCACTGCGGCCAGGGCCCGCAGGTCCTGCATGCCGTATTCGCGCATGAAAGCGACCAGCCGGTCGGCGCCGATCGCGTTGGCGGCGACGAAGGAGTGGATGTCGCCTGTCACCTGGCCCGGGTTGCGGACATTCTCGGCCAGCAGGCGGAACAGCGTCGCATTCGGCCGCCCCTCCTCCACCAGCTTCATCGGCGGGATCTGGAAGCCTTCCTCGTAGATCTCGCGCGCCCGCAGGCTGTCCTTGGTGCCGCCGATGTCGGAGACATGGCCGACCGTGCCCATCAGCCCGACCAGCCTGCCGTCATGGAACACCGGCGTGACCACGGCGATGTCGAACAGGTGCCCGGCGCAGAGCCAGGGATCGTTGGTGACCAGCACGTCGCCCGGCCGCAGCGTCTCGGCCGGGTATTCGGCCAAAAGCGCCTTCACCGCCCGCGGCAGCGTCAGGTTGAACACCGGCATCGCCCGCGGCGAATGAGCCAGCGTCTCGCCTTCGGGGTCCAGCAGCTCGCAAGCGAAGTCCTGGGCCTCGGAGATCACCAGCGAGAAGGCGGTGCGGCAGACCGTCAGCCACATCTCCTCGACCACGGTGACCAGGCGGCTCCACATGATCTCCAGCGCGATCGGGTCGGCCTCGATCCGGGCGATCGCCTCCGGTAGCGTCATCTCGGCCGTCACCAGCGCCTGCACCGGCGCGGCGACGCCGATGGCGATGCGCAGGTTCAGCGTCTCGTCGACCCTCACGACGTCGCCCGGCGGCACGATGGTGGTGGATTCCCGCTCCTCGATGATCGCCGGTCCCTCAATCCGGTCGCCCGGCACCAGGGCGTAGCGGTCATAGACCACCGCCTCGACGACGCCGTCCGCGAAGCGCGCCGGCCGCGTGCCCTTGCGCTTGCCCGCGGCATCGCCGCCACCGGTGGCGCCGGCCAACGACAGCGTCGGCGTCGGGCCCAGGCAGCGGACGCGGAAGTTGATCGCCTCGATCTCCGCCCCGCCGTAGAGCGAGGTGTAGCGGGCGGTGTAGACCTCGGCGAAGGCGGTGCGAATCGCCTGCAGGCTGCCGGCGTCGATCGCGCCGGAGGGCAGCGGCACGGCGATCTCGTGCATCTGGCCGGTCAGCCGCATGTCGGCGCTGCGCTCGACCGTGACCGCCGCCGCCTCGACACCCGCCTCGGCCAGCCGACGCCGGCCCTCGGCCTCCAACTCCGCCAGCACGCCGTTGACGGCATCGGCGTCGAAGACGCCGGAGAAGCGGACCGGATGCGACCGCACCAGCTCGAAGGACAGCGGCGCCGCCAGGAAGCCCAGCGCCGAGGCCGCGCCCGAGGCCGGCGGGATGATCACCTCGGCCACGCCCAGCACGCGTGCCACCCCGGCGGCATGGGCCGGGCCGGCGCCGCCGAAGCCGACCATGGCGTAGCGGCGCGGATCCTTGCCCTTCTCGACCAGATGGACCCGGGCGGCGGCGGCCATGCTCTCGGTCACAACCTTGTGGATGCCCCAGGCCGCCTCCTCGACCGACAGGCCCAGCGGCGCCGCGACGCGAGCGACCGCGGCCTCGGCCGCCGGCTTGTCCAGCGCCATCCGCCCGCCCAGGAAGAAGCCGGGGTCGTAGTAGCCCAGCACCAGGTTGGCGTCGGTCACCGTCGGCTCGACGCCGCCCTTGCCATAGCATGCAGGGCCGGGGTCAGAGCCGGCGGAATGCGGGCCGACGCGCAGCAGCCCGACCTCGTCGATCGAGGCGATCGAGCCGCCGCCGGCGCCAATCTCGATCATGTCGATCACCGGCGCCTTGATCGGCAGGCCCGAGCCCTTCTTGAAGCGGTGCACCCGCCCCGCCTCCATCATCGGCGCGATCTCGGCGCGGCCGTCCTCGATCAGGCAGGCCTTGGCGGTGGTGCCGCCCATGTCGAAGGAGATGACATCGGCCTTGCCGGCCAGCGCCCCGAACAGCGCCGTGGCCAGGCCGCCGCCGGCCGGGCCGGATTCGAGCAGCCGGATCGGGAAGGCCCGTGCCGTCTCCGGCGCCACCAGCCCGCCGGCCGAATGCATCAGCCGCAGCGTGCCGGCGAAGCTGCGCGCCGCCAGTTCCCGCTCCAGCCGCTGCAGGTAGCGGTCCATCAGGGGCTGGACATAGGCGTTGGCACAGGTGGTGACGCAGCGCTGGTACTCCCACAGCTCGGCCACCACCTCCGAGGACAGGGAGACGGCCAGCTGCGGGAACTCGGCCCGGGCGATCTCGCCGACGATCCGCTCATGCTCCGGGTTGCGGTAGGAGTGCAGGAAGCAGACGGCGACGGCCTCGACGCCTTCCGCCACCAGCCGCCGCAGGGCGGCGCGGACAGCGTCCCGGTCCAGCGGCTCGACCACGGCGCCGTCCCGATCCACCCGCTCCGGCACCTCCAGCCGCAGCCGGCGGGCCACCAGCGGCTCCGGGAACTGCAGGAACAGGTCGTAGATGTCGTAGCGCTGCTCCGTGCCCATCTCCAGCACGTCGCGGAAGCCCCGGGTGGTGACCAGCCCGAGCTTCGCGCCCTTGCGCTCGATCACCGCGTTGGTGACCAGGGTGGTGCCGTGCACCATCTCGCCGACATCGGCCAGCCGGATGCCGGCCATTTCCACCAATTCCTCGATGCCGATCAGCGCGGCCTCGGACGGGTCGTGCGGCGTGGTCAGCCGCTTGTGCAGCTTCACCGTCCGCCCCTCGCCGTCATAGAGGATGAAATCGGTGAAGGTGCCGCCGATGTCGAAGCCGATGCGCCAGCGCATGATCGATCCGTTCCTTGGTTACGCTGCGGAAGCCGAGATCCCGGCCTGCCAGTTCGGGTCGCCGGCCAGGGCCGCGACCTCCCGTGCCCCGGCCAGCAGCCGGGCGATGATGTCCTCCCGCTCCTCCGCCGTGACGGTGGAGAGCGGATAGGCGATGCAGAGGCTGACCGCCTCGCCCGTCTCGGGCGACCCGACGGCGGTGGCCAGGGCGCCGACGCCGCGATTGGCCTCGTCATGCGATTCCGCGAAGCCGAGGCGACGGACCTTGTCCAGCCGCTCCAGCAATTCGTCGAAGGTCTGCGGCGCCGTCGGGGACACCGGCGGCCAGGGCTCCCGGAACAGCGCCCGCACCTGCTCGTCCGGCAGCCGCGCCAGCAGCGACCGGCCGGTGGCGCTGGAATGGGCGGCCAGCGGCCGGCCGACCGGCGTGGCGACACGCAGCGCATTGGTGCCTGGGTGATAGGTCAGGCCGGTCACCTCGCCGCCGTCGCGGATCGAGACATAGCCGGTGTGGCCGACCGCGGCGACGATCCGGGCCACCACCGCATCCGCCCGGCCGACCAGCGACGAGGTCGAGCTGTACAGATGCGCGACGCCGAGGATCAACGGCCCCGGCCGGTAGCGCTTGGTGTCGCCGATGGTCTCCAGCAGCCCGGCGTCGCGCATCGCCCGCAGCAGGCGGGAGATGTTGCTCTTCGGCAGCGACAGCAGCGCCGATGCCTCCGTGACGGTGAGCTCGGTGCGGCTGCTGGAGAAGCAGCGCAGAACGGCCGCGGCGCTTTCGAGCGTGGTCATGAAGCCATCCCAAAAGTTCCATTTTATGGAACTTGATTTCCGAATAGTGAAACTCTAGCGACAACTTCGGGAGTAGATCAAGGCCCTAATGGCAGGCATGGCAAAGGGCTCGGCGGAGTGCCGAGCGCCTCCGATCTCTCCCTTAAACGGGAGAGGCAAAAATAATCCGGCTTCGCAGGTTGGGTTCGCGGCACGCGAACCCAACCGGATCGGGGCCGCCCCCTCTTCCGCGGGAGTGGCCGGGGCCTCCGACTCCAGATCGGTCTGCGTCTTGTCCATGGAACATATCATGAACATGATCGCGAATTAATACAATTGAACTATGTGTTTAGAGTGCGATGATGTTGGATCCGGTCACGCCGAAACGACCGCAGAGCACGTTCGGCATCATTCGCCAGCCCGATGGACCGGCTTGATCCAACTTGAAACCACCGTGCGCTAGTACCGCCCCAGCATCGAACCCAGCACCAGATCCGCCTGGCGCATCGGCGGCGGCTCCTGGACCAGGGCAGAGAAGACGTCGTGCCCGGCTCGCCGCAGCCGGCGCAGATAGCCGTCGGCCAGACGCGCGGACAAGAGGGCCGACACCGCCATCCGCGGCACGTCCCGGCGCAGCCGCCGCGCCTCGGCCAGATGCCCGGCAGCAGCATCCGCCACCCACGCGACCGCCCGGCTTAGCCCGTCATGCGGCTTCATCTCGAACAGCAGGCCCCGATCGGCACCCTCGGCCGCCATGATCTCCTGCGGCAGGTACAGGCGCTTCTGCCGGGCGTGGAATGGCACGGCCCGCATCAGCCCGACCAGCGCCCAGGCAGTGCCGATTGCCGTCGCCGCCCGATGCGCCGCGTCATCGCGCACGCCCAGCACCTCGAGATGCAACTGCAGCAGCGGCCCGGCCGTGTCCGCGGCGTAGCGCTCCAGATCGGCGAGGGTCGCCGGCGGCTCGTCCTCCAGGTCGCGCTCGCGGGCATCGAGGACGGTGTCGAAATGGGTCCGGCTCAGGTCATGGGCCCAGACCGCCGGGGCCAGCGCGTCCAGCACCTCGTGGCGGCGCGGCCGGCCGTCATAGATCTCGCCGATCGCGTCGCGCCACCATTGCAGCCGGATCTGGCCGAGCAGCGGCTGGCTGACCACCTCGCGCGTCTTCGCCACCTCGATGTTGAAGGCGTAGAGCGCGAACAGCGCCGCCCGGCGCGGCGCCGGGGCGAACAGGCAAGTCAGATAGCGGTCGTGGTCGAGGCGGCGAACCTGCTCGCCGTTCTCGCCCAGGGAATCGGTGGTCGGCATGGCGGCCCCTATATGCCCGCTCGCGGCCCCGATCGCCACCGGAGCTTGCCAGCGCCGGCGCAAGGCGAAAGACTTGGGTCCGAAAGCATCGAGGGAGGCGACCGATGAAGGCGATCATCGTCGGCGGCGGCATCGGCGGGCTGGCCGCGGCGCTGATGCTGCAGGCGCGCGGCATCGGCTGCGCCGTGTTCGAGCAGGCGACCGAGCCGCGGGAGGTCGGCGTCGGCATCAACACCCTGCCGCATGCGATTCAGGAGCTCGCCGGGCTCGGCCTGCTCGACCGGCTCGACGCCGTCGCCATCCGCACCCGGGAGCTGCTCTACACCAACCGCTTCGGCCAGATCGTCTGGCGCGAGCCGCGCGGGCTGGACGCCGGCTTCCTGGTGCCGCAGTTCTCGATCCATCGCGGCCGGCTGCACGGCGTGCTGCACAGGGCAGCGCGGGAGCGGTTCGGCGGTGAGATCCATCATGGGCGCCGTCTGGCCGGTTTCGAGCAGAGCGAAAGCGAGGTGATCGCGCATTTCGTCGACCGCCACGGCGCACCGGCCGGCACCGCGCGGGGCGACCTGCTGATCGCCGCGGACGGCATCCATTCGATCGTGCGGGACACGCTCCATCCCGATCAGGGGCCGCCGTCCTGGAACGGCGTGATGATCTGGCGCGGCGCGATCGACTGGCCGGCATATATGGACGGGCGGACGATGATCGTCGCCGGCGGCATGCAGGCGAAGGTGGTGCTGTACCCGATCGCGCCGGGCACAGCGCCGGACCGGCGGCTGACCAACTGGGCGGTCTGCGCCCGCATCGGCGACGGCAGCACGCCCCCGCCCCGGCGCGAGGACTGGTCGCGGCCCGGCCGGCTGGACGAGGTGCTGCCGCATGCCCGCCGCTTCGCCCTGCCTTCGGCCGACATCAGCGAGATCGTCGCGGCGACACCGGAGTTCTGGGAGTACCCGATGTGCGATCGCGATCCGCTGCCGCGCTGGCGCCATGGCCGGGTGACGCTGCTGGGCGACGCGGCGCATCCGATGTACCCGGTCGGGTCGAACGGCGCATCCCAGGCGATCCTCGACGCCCGGGCCCTGGCCGATGCCCTGGCGGACACCTCGGATGCCGTCGCCGCGCTGGAGCGCTACGAGGCCGACCGGCGGCCGAAGACCGCGGAGATCGTCCGGCTGAACCGCAGCGGCGGGCCGGAGGGCGTGATCGACGTGATCGAGCAGCTGGCGCCGGACGGCTTCGAGGATATCGAGGCCGTCCTGCCGCATGCGGAGCGCCAGGCGATCGTCCGCGGCTATGCATCGGTCGCCGGCTTCACCCCGGCCCAGCTGCGCCGACCGCGCTGACTAGGCGGGCGGCGGCAGGAAGTCGACGTCGTGCTGGGCCGCCAGCGCCACTACCGCGTCGGGCGTCTGCTGCGGCAGGTCGTGGATGGCCTGGAACAGCTCGACCAGCCGGCCGGTCGGCGCCACCCAGAACAGCGACTTCGCGATGGCGCCGCTGTTGTTGAAGATGCCGTGCGGGATGCCCTTGGGCAGGCGCACCAGGTCGCCGACCGTGGCGCTGGCATTGGCGCCGTCGAGCATGAAGTCGAGCGTGCCCTCGAGGATGTAGAGGAACTCGTCCTGCAGCGGGTGGATGTGCGGCGGCACGAAGGTGCCGATGCCGAAGGTGGCGTGCCAGGCGAAGCTGTCCGCCGAGATCTGCTTCGGCACATAGGTCTGGCCCAGGATCGACCAGGAGATGCCGTCGATCCCCTCTGCGGCCCCGGTGATGCCCGCCGTCATCGCCTTCATGTCGCTCCTCCCTGCTGCTGTCTGCGGCTCTCTTCGAGTTTAGACAAGCGGCCGGGTGAAAGCGATGTCAGACCGGGATCAGCGCCGCAGCGGCGCGCCGGCCTTCCGAGATCAGCACGTTGTAGGTGCGGCAGGCAGCGCCGGTGTCCATCGCGTCCATGCCGATGCCGGCCTCGCGGATCTGCCGCCGCAGCGCCGAAGGCAGCAGCGCCATGCGCGGGCCGCAGCCGATCAGCAGCACCTCGACCGGCGGGTCGATCCGTCGCACCGGGTCGAGATCGGCCACGGCCAGATCTTCGATCCGGCTCAGCGACCAGGGCACCTCGCCCTCCGGCCAGATCAGCATCGGCCCCTGGTACAGCGTGCCGGCGACGCGGAAGCCGCCCGGCGGATAGCCGTCGATCATCCGCCGCCCCGGCGGGATGACGGAGGAGATTTCCATGATCCCGCTCCGCCCTGTTCAGCTCACTTCCGCGACAGGAAGCGGCCCAGTCCCTTCGGCTTCTCCGCCTCGGCCGGCGCGTTGGCGGCCGCCGGCGTCGATGTGTCGTCGTCCGCGTCAGTGCCCTTGGACCCGCCGTTCTTGGCCGGCTCGGTGCGGGCCAGGACGGTGGTGACGGTGCTGCGGATCACCTTAACGCGGACATTCTCTGCGATCTCGATCGTCAGCTCGTCATCGGCCACCTTCTGCACGGTGCCGACGATGCCGCCGCCGGTGACGACGCGGTCGCCGCGGCGCAGCGCGCCCAGCATGTCGCGATGGTCCTTCGCCCGCTTCTGCTGCGGCCGGATCAGCAGGAAGTAGAACACCACGAAGATCAGGATCAGCGGCGCGAACTGCATCAGCAGGCCAGCACCGCCGGCCGCGCCGGCATCAGCCGTCTGGGCATAAGCCTCGGAAATCAGCATCTTTCGCTCCACCTTTGCAGTCGCGCGCGACTATAGCGGCCGGGGCCGCCGTTGCAATGGAATCCGGTCCGCGTGCGGCTGCGACAAGGGAGGCTTGCGAGGCTTGATCTCGACACCCGCACGGCACGATCGTTAGCGTCGGCGGGCCGAAAGCGAAGGAGACCGTCCGGTGGCCGACCTGGATCCGATACGACTGCAGCTGCTGACCCGCATCGCCGATGCGCTGGAGCGGCTGGCGCCGCCGACGCCGGCGCCGACCGACCTGGGCAGCGCCGACGCCTTCACCTGGGACGCCGAGCACGGGCGGCTGCTGCCGGTTGCCGCGGTCAGCCGGGTCGATCTCGTGCTGCTGCAGGGCATCCAGCTGCAGCGCGACCTGCTGCTGGAGAACACCCGCCGCTTCGCCCGGGGCCTGCCGGCCAACAACGCCCTGCTGTGGGGCTCGCGCGGCATGGGCAAGAGCTCGCTGGTCAAGTCGGTGCATGCGGCGGTGAACGGCGAGGCCGGCGGCATCCTGGCGCTGGTCGAGATCCACCGCGAGGACATCGGCTCCCTGCCCCGGCTGCTGCACCTGCTGCGCGCCTCGACCCGGCGCTTCATCCTGTTCTGCGACGACCTGTCCTTCGACGGCCAGGACGCCAGCTACAAATCGCTGAAGGCGATCCTGGAGGGCGGCATCGAGGGCCGGCCGGACAACGTGGTGTTCTACGCCACCTCGAACCGCCGCCACATCCTGGCCCGCGAGATGATCGAGAACGAGCGGTCGACCGCGATCATCGCCGGCGAGGCGGTGGAGGAGAAGGTGTCGCTGTCCGACCGGTTCGGCCTGTGGCTCGGCTTCCACGGCTGCAACCAGGACACCTATCTCGAGATGGTCGAGGGCTACGCCAAAGCCTTCGGGCTGGAGATCGACCCGGCGACGCTGCGCGCCGAGGCGCTGGAATGGACCATCACCCGCGGCTCCCGCTCCGGCCGCGTCGCCTGGCAGTACATCCAGGACCTGGCCGGCCGCCTGGGCAAGCGGCTGGAGGCCCCGACGTAGCGGGCGGCGCGCCGCCGCCCCGGCGCTACTGCAGGTACTGCTTCGGATCCACCGGCGAGCTGTTCTTGCGCACCTCGAAATGCAGTTGCGGCGCGTCCACGGCGCCGGTCTGGCCGACCGTGCCGATGGTCTGGCCGGCGGTGACCTGGTCGCCCTTCTTCACCGACAGCGACGCGGCATGGGCGTAGGCGGTGACCAGCCCGTCGCCATGCTGGATCAGCACCAGGTTGCCATAGCCGCGCAGCTCGTTGCCGGCATAGGCGACGGTGCCCGGGCCGGCCGCCTTGATCGGCGTGCCGGCCGGGGCGGAGATGTTGATGCCCTGGTTCGGCTTGCCGCCGAGCGGGGCGTTGTAGCCGGCGATCACCGAGCCGGTCACCGGCCAGGCGAAATGGCCGCCCCGGGCCGCGGTCTGGGGCACCGCGGCGGCGGGCGCCGGCACGGTGGCGCTGGCGACCGGAGGCACCGTCGCGGGCGGAGGCTTCGGCACGATCGAGGTCGGGGCGCCGGTCGTCGGCGACAGCGGGGCCTGGCCCGGTACGGCGCCGGCGAGCGGGACTGTGCCCGGCACCACCGGCACGGCAGCGCCACCCGGCGGCGGCAGGCGCTGCACGGCCAGACCGCTGCCGGTCGACGGCACGGTGTTGAGCGGCGTGCCGCCCATCGGCACGGTCGCGCCCGGCGTCGTCGCCACCGCGCCCGGCAGCGTGATGGTCGGGGCCGGCCCGGGCGCCGATCCCGGTGCGCCCGGCAGGCGCAGCGTCTGGCCGGCCTGCAGCGCATAGGGCGGCTGCAGCCCGTTCAGCGCGATCAGCCCCGGCATCGAGACGTCGTAGCGGCGGACGATGGACAGCACGTCGTCGCCCGGCTGGACCTGGACGGTCGCCGGCCGCTGGGCCAGCTCGTCAGCCCCCGGCGGGACGTTGCAGGCTGCGAGCCCCGCTGCGGCGAGGGTCGTCAGTAGGATGGGCCGCCATCCTCCCCGTCGGGAAGGTCCGGCAGCAAAGGCACGAAGCGAACTGGCCACAGATCCTCCCGCTCCAATCCGGTCTCGGTGCGCGTGAAGCGGACCACGCGCTGGTTCCGCTTCTCGTCCCCCATGGGAATCACGATTATACCACCGATCGCGAGCTGGTCCGTCAGCGCCGGGGGCGGCAGGTCGCCGCGATGAGCGGCAGTGACGATGACGCGGTCGAACGGCGCCTGTTCCGGCCAGCCCTTCATGCCGTCGCCCCAGCGCGCGGTGATGTTGCTGATGCGCATGCCGGCGATCCGCTCCAGCGCCAGGTCGAGCAGCGGCTTGTGCCGCTCGATGGTGTAGAGCCGGCGGCAGATCTTCGCCAGCACCGCCGCCTGGTAGCCGGAGCCGGTGCCGATCTCCAGCACCTTGTGGCGGTCGCCGACCTCCAGCGCCTGGGTCATCAGCCCGACCACCATCGGCTGGCTGATGGTCTGGCCGTGGCCGATCGGCAGGGCGATGTCCTCATAGGCCTGGTCGAGGAAGGCGTCGGGCACGAAGGCCTCGCGCGGCACCCGCTCGATCGCGCCGAGGACGCGATGATCCGTGATCCCCGACCGGCGGAGATGCATCAGGAGCCGGATCAGCCGCGGCTCGGCGATCATGGGCGGACACCGGTCACGACGGGCCCTACTCGGCGAAGGTCCGCCGCAGGGACTGGATCGCGGCGGCGTGGTTCAGGTCGAGATGCAGCGGCGTCACCGTGATCCGGCCGGCGGCGATGGCGGAGACGTCGGTCTCAGCGCCCTGCAGCGCCTCTTCCGTCCGGCTGGTGCCGATCCAGAAATAGCTGCGGCCGCGCGGGTCCGTGCGCTCCTCCAGCACGTCGCCGATCTTGCGCAGGCCGTGCGGCACCACGGCGATGCCGGTCACGGCGTCCGGGTCGACCGCCGGGAAGTTGACATTGACCAGCACCTGGTCGGGCCAATCGGTGGCGATCGCCTTGCGCGCAACCTCGGCGCCCCAGCGCCCCGCCGTCTCCCAGTCCGGACGGCGGCCATCGGCGAATTGCTGGCTGAAGGCGATGGCGCGGATGCCCAGCAGCGTCGCCTCCATCGCCGCGGCGATGGTGCCGGAATAGGTCACGTCCTCGGCGATGTTGCGGCCGTGGTTGACGCCGGACATCACCAGGTCGGGCCGCTTGTCCTTCATCATGTGGTTGACCGCCAGCAGCACGCAGTCGGTCGGCGTGCCGTCGACGGCGAAGCGCTTCTCCTCGATCTTCCTGAGGCGCAGCGGCCGGTGGATGGTCAGGGAATGGCTGGCGGCCGACTGCTCGGTCTCGGGGGCGCAGACCCAGACATCGTCCGACAGCTCGCGGGCGATGCGCTCGAGCACCGAGAAGCCGGTCGAGTTGATGCCGTCGTCATTGGCCAGGAGGATGCGCATCGTCAGCCCTTCGCTTCCAGGATCTCGAGCCCGCCCATATAGGGCCGCAGCACCTCCGGCACCTCGATCGAGCCGTCCTGGCGCTGATAGGTCTCCAGCACCGCGACCAAAGCGCGGCCGACGGCGACGCCGGAGCCGTTCAAGGTGTGGACGAAGCGGGTGCCCTTCTCGCCCTCCGGCCGGAACCGGCCCTGCATGCGCCGGGCCTGGAACTCGCCGGTGTTGGAGCAGGAGGAGATTTCGCGATAGCGCCCTTGCCCCGGCAGCCAGACCTCGATGTCGTAGGTCTTGCGGGCGGTGAAGCCCATGTCGCCGGTGCACAGAACGATGGTGCGGAAGGCGAGGCCCAGCCGCTTCAGCACGGTCTCGGCGCATTGCGTCATGCGCTCGTGCTCGGCGGCCGACTGCTCCGGCGTGGTGACGCTGACCAGCTCGACCTTGCTGAACTGGTGCTGGCGGATCATGCCGCGGGTGTCGCGCCCGGCCGACCCGGCCTCGGAGCGGAAGCTCGGCGTCAGCGCGGTGAAGCGCAGCGGCAGCCGCTCCTGCTCCAGGATCTCGCCGGCGACCAGGTTGGTCAGCGGCACCTCGGCGGTCGGGATCAGCCAATGGCCGGTGTTGGTGCGGAACAGGTCCTCGGCGAATTTGGGCAATTGCCCTGTGCCGTACACGGCCTCGTCGCGCACCATGAAGGGTGGCGCGATCTCGGTGTAGCCATGCTCGTTGATGTGCAGGTCGATCATGAACTGGCCGATCGCCCGCTCCAGCCGGGCCAACGCCCCGCGCAGCACCACGAACCTCGCGCCGGACAGCTTGGAGGCCGCGGCGAAATCCATCAGCCCCAGGCCCTCGCCCAGGTCGACATGGTCGCGGGCGCTGTTCAGCCGCCGCGGCTCGCCGGTGCGCCGGATCTCGACATTGCCGCTCTCGTCCGCCCCGTCGGGCACGTCGTCGTCGGGGATGTTCGGCAGCTCGGCCAGCCGGGCGGTCAGCGCCGCCTCGGCGTCGCGGTCGGCCTGCTCCAGCTCGCCCATCTTCGCCTTGATCGAGGCGACCTCGTCCATCAGCAGCTGGGCGTCGCCGCCCTTGGACTTGACGGCGCCGATCTCCTTGGAGGCTGCGTTGCGGCGGGTCTGCAGCCCCTGCAGCTCGGTGGTGATCTGGCGCCGGCGCTCGTCCAGCGACAGCAGCTCGGCCGCGACCGGCGACAGACCCCGCCGAGCCATCCCCTTGTCGAAGGCCTCGGGATGCTCTCGGATGAATCGAATGTCGTGCATCGCGCGCTCGATGACTGCCGGTTCGGGGAATCGTGCGGTGGTTATAGGAGGTGGGCCGTCCGGACGCAAACGGGCCGGGGGGTTGGGAGAGGGTTTGTGCCACCTCTCCTATGACACTCTCCCCCTCCCCTTGCGGGAGGTGGCCAGGGGGAGGGGGTTGGTGCAGCCAGGATCGGCGGGCGCCTGGTCGGCCCTCAGCCAGCCAAGCGCGCGGACGCGCGCAGGCCCCTCCCCCTACCCCCTCCCGCAAGGGGAGGGGGAGAATGGAAGGCCGGGCAGCTGATGATAGGAAGGCACGACAGGTGGCACAGCGTTCAGCTGCTGTCCGGTTTCGACGGCTCCGGCGTGGGCCGGCCGGCGGCGGAGTCGTCCGGTGCCTGAGGCCAGGCCTCTGCGGGCTCGCGATCGGCGCGGGCGGTTTCCGCCGGCTCGACATCCGTCGCTTCGGCGATATCGTCCCAGCCTTGCCGCACCCGGATCGGGTGCGGCGGCGAACGGCCGATCTTGCGGCAGACCTCGCGCATGAACTCCTCGGGCGACAGCGTGTCGAGCTGCTCGTCCAGGATCTCGTCCTCGACCAGATGCTCCCAGACCCAATTCCGCATGTACTCGAAATCCTCGGGCTGGGCGATCGCCTTGGCCACGGTGTCGGCGGCCTGCTGCCGCCGCTGCCGACGGCGGCCCTGCTCGCCCGATTGCTTGCGCTTTTCCCGCCGCATCAGGTACTGCGCCCGGATCCGCTCGGTCATGGCGATCGACAGCCGCACCGACCGCGACAGCCGCGACTGCTTCAGGTCGAAATCGGGCGCGTCCGACCCCGCCGGCGTCGCCTGCTGCTGCGTCGAGATCATCCGCTTGCTGAGCATGTCGATCGCGACCAGCTCGCGCAGCGTGTCCAGCGCCCATCCCGTCCACTTCATGTCGGGGTCGGTCGGCTTGATCTCCTCGGAGTCGGATTGCGCCATGTCCATAGAACGGATCATGAACGAATACGACCGCGAATACTACTGGAATCGCGACCCTGCCGCCGCCCTCGGGCAAGAGAGCTCGCCTGTGTCGACGCGATTCGTGAACGGCCGGTTTGACCGGGTTTGAGTCAGGCTGCTCTACCCGACCGCCGCTCTCGACCTCATCCGGGCGGCTTCACCAGGCAGGTCACGCGATAGCCTGCCCCCTTCGGGCCGACATCGGGAACGGTCTGGTCATGCTCCACCTCGAGACCCAGCGCCGCCATCAGGAGGTCATGCACCTCCTTGCCCCGCATCGCCTGGCCGAAATCTCCGAGATAATGCAGGGTGAACAGCACCCCGCCGGGGCGAAGTGCTGCTTTGAGACGAGGCAGGAACCGGATCAGCATGTCCTTCGGAAGATAGTACAGAACGTCGAGGCAGAGGATGAGGTCGTAGGGACCAGGCGGCATATCCATCGGGAGCGTCGCCCGCGCAACGGACACATGGTCGAGCCGCGAGAGCCTGGCTCTTGCTCGCTCCACCGCCTGGTCGGAAATGTCGACCGCCAGCAACTCGGCGCATCGCGGCGCTATCATCTCGGAGAAGACGCCTTCGGAGCAGCCTATCTCAAGCGCGTTTCCAAATTGGCGGCCATCCAGCAGGTCCAGCGAGCGGTCGTATTTATGCCTGTCATATTGGTTGACTGTGCAGCCATACGGATCGACTCGGTCGCGGTAGAATCGATCATGCCAGAAACGTCCGTAAGTCGGCTGCCAGAGCCAATCCCAGGACTTGACGCTGTCGGCGGACCGCAAGAGTGCCCGTGCCGGTGGCCGCAGCAGCTGGGACGACATACGCAGGCTCAGATCCGCCGTCTGCCGGACCCTTCCCCGCAGGCTGCCTGATAGTGCCGGGTGACTTGCTGCCAGACTGCCAATGGCCAGAACAAAGGCACGAAGCGGATGAAGCCATTCCGGCCCAAAATGCGACATCAATTACCCCCCGTCCCTATTCGAAGTCTATGTTTTTACCCAGGTCGCCCCGTTTCACTATCGCATATCAAATACTGAACTTCGCGACATCGAGATTGAAGTTGACCCGTTGATCAAACATAGCATGTTGATGAATGAAGCTGGATTACCGCATTCGCGCGATTTCGTGGCATCCGCTACGGGTTCTCTCATGCTTTCGGCGGAGGCCGGATGACAACCGCAATGCCAAGTCCAAGCGAGACAAATCGCATCGGGCGACATAGCTATTCAGCAATAGCAATCGTAAATCTGCGATCTTGCCTTGCGGTGCGGACGTCGCGCTCCATCCGATAGCGCGAACCGATAGGCCTCGAGCCTGTTGCTGCCGGGTTCGCGTTCCGCGCACCCGGCCGACGGACTAATCGGACAATGCCGGCGGGTCGTAGATCTGCACTCCATGGTCAGTCCCGCCGGCGGTCATGATCACATCCGGCGCCTGATCCTCGCGCTCTCGCCGAATTCGATGCAGCGGGAGTTTGGCTGCTTCATTCCCCCGGCCAGGGAAAATTCCACCTGCGCCACTGAAGATGACAATAGAATAACCATGGCAGCCTTGCCGGGATGCGCCGAAGGCGAGCGCCTATCCGCCGGCCTCGGCGTCCAGCGCCGCCAGGATCCGGTGGGCGGCCCGCACCCGGGCGGCAATCGGGTAGTTGCGGTTCGCCAGGATCACCACGCCGATGCCGCGGGCGGGAACGAAGGCGACATAGGCGCCGAAGCCGTTGGTCGAGCCGGTCTTGTTGACCAGCACCTCGTCCTGCGGCGGCAAGGGCGGGTCCAGCCGGGTGGCGGGGTTGGGCTTGAGGCTCATCTCGGAGGAGTTCCCGGCCAGCAGCCGGTCGAGACCGGCCGGCCAGGCGTACATCTCCCAGCCCAGGCCCTGGGTCATGTCGCCGATCCGGTAGTAGCCGGCATGGGTGACGGCGATGGCGCGGCGCAGCGTGTCATCCAGCTTCGAGCCGTCCATGTTGGCCTCGACGAAGCGGATCATGTCGGCCGCGGTGGTCTTCACGCCATAGGCCTCCGCATCCAGCACGCCCGGCGTCACCCGGACCGGCTTGCCGGCCTTGGTGTAGCCCCAGGCGTAGCTGTCCATCTGGTCCTGCGGGACCCGGATATGGGTCCGGGTCAGGCCGAGCGCCGGGAAGATCGTCTGCTCCATCAGCGTGTCGAAGGGCTGGTTCAGGCTGCGGGCGGCGAGGTAGCCGAACAGGCCGATGCTGGGGTTCGAGTAGAGCCGCTGGGTGCCGGGGGCATAGGCCGGGCGCCAGCTGCGGTAGAAGGCGACCATCCGGTCCGGATCGGTGACCTCGTCCGGGAACTGCAGCGGCAGCCCGCCCGCGGTGTAGGTGCCGAGCTCGAGCACGCTGATCCGGTCGAGGGCGCTGCCGGCCAGCGCCGGCAGGTATCGGCTGGCGCCGTCGGAGAGCGACAGGGTGCCCTGCAGCTGGGCATAGGCGGCGAGGGTCGCGGTGAAGGTCTTGCTGACCGAGCCGATCTCGAACAGCGTGTCGTCCGTCACCTTCCGTCCGCTGTCCTTCGCGGCGACGCCGTAGTTGAAGACCGACTGCCGGCCCCGGACCGTGACCGCCACGGCCATGCCGGGAACGTCGTTCTCCGCCATCACCGGCCGGATCGCCTCGTCGACGATGCGGGCGAGCGCGCCGTCGGCGGCGCGGGCGCCGTGGGTCAGGGAGCCGGCTGCGAGCAGGCCGAGCGCGAGCAGAAGGCATCGGCGCGATACCGAGATCGTCAATCCTGTCTCCATGAGAGGCTGTCGGGGGCGACCTGCGCGGAGCGGCGCCGCTCACCCTGAATAGGCGGAATGCGCGACCTATCCAAACGAGGAATTCTTCCCTTAGACATGAGCTGAAGTTGGCCAGATCGGGGGCGGGCGGGCGATATGGCGGAGAACGGAAGGATGAAGGGGCCGGTGCTCGGGCTGGTGGTCGCGAGCACCGTTCTCGGCCTGATGGGCACCGACCTGGTGCTGCCGGCGGTGCCGTTCCTGCCGGAGGCGCTGGGCGGCGACCCGGCCCAGGCGCAGCTGGTGCTGGCGGCCTATGTCGCCGGCACCTGCGCCGGGCTGCTCGCCTATGGCGCCCTGGGCGACCGCTTCGCCACCGGCCGGCTGGTCGCGGTGTCGCTGCTGGGCACCGCCGCCGTGTCGGCGGCCTGCGCGGCGACGGAGGAGATCGGCCTGCTGATCGCGCTGCGGGCGCTGCAGGGCGCGGTCGCGGCCGGCCCGGCCGTGTTCGCGCCGGGTATCGTCCGGGCGCTGTTCGACCAGACCCGCGCGGTGCGGGCGCTCGGCCTCCTCGGCAGCATCGAGGCTCTGGCGCCGGCGCTGGCCCCGATCCTCGGCGCCTGGCTGCTGGCGTTCGGCGGCTGGCGACTGCCCTTCATGGTGATCGCGGCGGCCGCGCTGGCGCTGGCGGCGGCGATCGGGACCACAGGCGCCCTGCCCCAGGTCGGGCGGCGGCCGCGCGGCGGCTATGCCCATCTCCTGTGCGATCCCAGCTTCCTGCGCTATGCCCTCAGCCACGCCTTCGTGCTGGGCGGGCTGCTGACCTTCGTGTTCGGCATGCCGGCGGTGTTCGTGCGCGCGCTCGGCGGCAGCCTGGCCGATTTCATCACCATGCAGGTCTGCGGCATCGCCAGCTTCATGCTGGCGGCCAATCTGGCCGGCGGGCTGGCGGGCCGGTTCGGGGCGGAGCGCGTGATCGCCGCCGGCACCGGGCTCGCCGCGCTGGGGGCCGCGGCGATGCTGATCCACGGCGCGCTGGGCGGGACGGATCCGCTGGCGATCGCGGCGCTGTTCGTGCCGATCAATGCCGGGCTCGGCCTGCGCGGCCCGCCGGGCTTCTACCGGGCGGTGCTGGCGGCGCGCGGCGACGACGCCCGCGGCTCCGCCCTCGTCGTCCTCGCCATCCTCGCGGTCACCGCCGGCGGCACCGCGGCGGCTGCGCCGGTGATCGAGCAGGGCCTGGTGCCGCTGGCATCGATCGCGCTGGGCTTCCACCTGATGGCCGTGCTTTGCCTCGCGGCGCTGCCGCGGCTGCGGGCGAGCGAGGGCTGAGCCGGGCCGGTCAGTGCGGCAGCACCACCTTGCGGGCGTGGATGTCGATGACGGAGAATTCGCGGTCGGGGAAGCAGCGGGCGCCGACCTCCAGCGCCACGGCGGAATCGGCGTAGAAGCACATCACCTTGCCGCGGCGGACGAAGGCGTATTGCGAAGGGGCGGTGGTGGCGGAGTCGGTGAGGAACCGCTCCAGAGCGGCGACATCCGTCCTGCCGACATGCCCGTGCCGGGCCATCACCCCCTCCCGACGCCGCCGCCGGCATCCTAGCCCTGCGCCGGTCCGGAAACCATTGATCGATCGTCCTACTGCCCCGAATTTGCGGGCGATGTCGGGAAAGCGTGTCCTCGGTCGTCCTTGGATCAGGAGCGGCCCTGCGCGCGGCCGCGCGACCGAGGAAGGAACACCGCGATGAAGGTCACCCAGCATCTCTGGTTCGAGAAGGACATGGAGGCCGCGATCGACTTCTACACCTCGCTGATCCCCGGCTCGGCGGTGCATTGGATCTCGCCCCTGCCGGCCGATACGCCGAGCGGCCCGGCGGGCAGCGTCCGGCTCGCCGGCTTCACCCTGGGCGACCAGCGCTACCAGGCGATCGAGGCCGGGCCGCTGGACCCGTTCAACCACGCCTTCTCGATCATGGTCGAATGCGACAGCCAGGCCGAGGTCGACCGGCTGTGGGACGCGCTGAAGGAAGGCGGCAGCATCGAGCAGTGCGGCTGGCTCAGGGACCGCTGGGGCCTGTCCTGGCAGATCGTGCCGAAGCGGCTCGGCGAGCTGATGGGCGATCCCGACCAAGCCAAGGTCAAGCGCGTGACCGAGGCGATGCTGCAGATGGTGAAGATCGACGTCGCCGGGCTGGAGGCGGCGGCGAAGGGCTGATCTGGTCCGGCGTCCTCCGGCGTTCTAGAACAGGGCAACCATCAGGAGGACGCCATGACCGAACTGACCCTGCCGCAGGAAGGACGCTGCCGCTGCGGGCAGGTGCGCTTCCGCATCACCGCCCCGCCGCTGCTGACCATGGCCTGCCATTGCACCGGCTGCCAGCGGATGACCGGCAGCGCCTTCTCGCTGTCCGCGGCGATCCCGAGCGAGGGCTTCGCGGTCACCCAGGGCGAGCCGGTGATCGGCGGGCTGCACGGCCCGTCGCGGCATTATTTCTGCCCGCACTGCCTGAGCTGGCTGTTCACGCGGCCGGAAGGGCTGGACCATTTCGTCAACATCCGGTCGACCATGCTGGACGACCCGGCCTGGTCGGTGCCGTTCATCGAGACCTGCACCGGCGAGAAGCTGCCCTGGGCCGCCACACCGGCCGTCCACAGCTACGAGACCTATCCGCCGATGGAGGCCTATGGCCCGCTGGTCGCGGCATTCGCGGCGCGGGCGTGAGGCACTGAAGCCTTCTGTCCGCTTCAGTTTCTTCTGTCATTGTCGGGCTTGACCCGACAATCCAGGGGCCACGCGGAGCGGCTTCGACATCTCTGGATGCCCGGGTCAAGCCCGGGCATGACAGCGAAGGGGGTGGTCAGGCCGCGGTGTCGTCGTTGCGGGCGTCTTCCGCCTCGGCCTCGGCGTCGCGCTTGGCGCGGTCGCGCTCGATCATGCTGCCGATCAGGATGGCGATCTCGTAGAGCAGCAGCATCGGCACGGCGAGCGCGATCTGGCTGATCGCGTCCGGCGGCGTCAGCACCGCGGCAACGATGAAGACGATGACGATGGCGTAGCGACGTTTGCTCTTCAGCGTGGCGACACTGAGGATGCCAACGCGGACCAGGAGGGTCAGCAGCACCGGCAGCTGGAAGGCGATGCCGAAGGCCAGCAGCAGGCGCATCACCAGGTCGAGATACTCCGACACCTTGGCGTCGAGCTTGATCTCGATGCCGCTGCCGACATCCGGGCCCAGCACCTGGAAGGACAGGAAGAACTTCCAGGCCAGCGGAAACACGAAATAGTACACGAAGGCGGCGCCGATGAGGAACATCACCGGGCTGAACAACAGGAACGGCAGGAAGGCGTTGCGCTCGTTCTTGTACAGGCCGGGCGCGACGAACATCCAGATCTGGCTGGCCACCACCGGGAAGGCCAGGCAGAAGCCGCCCCAGAAGCCGATCTTGATATAGGTGAAGAAGGTCTCGGTCAGCGCCGTGGAGATCATCGACCTGGCCTGGCCGGCCGCGGCCAGCGCGTCGGCCAGCGGCTGCGCCAGGAACAGATAGATCTGCTCGGAGAAATGGTAGCAGATGAAGAACCCGACCAGGATCGCGACCACGGCATAGATCAGCCGGGTGCGCAGCTCCAGCAGATGCTCCATCAGGGGCATCTGCTTGTCGTCGATCTCCTTGTCGGCGGGCGCCATGGATCAGCTCGCGCGGTCGGTCGGGGTGGGAGCGGCCGCGGGGGCTGCCGCCGGCGCCGCGGGAGCAGCGGCAGGCGCGGGCTCTGCGGCGGCGACGGCCGGGGCCTCCGGAGCCGGGACCGACGCGGGCTGCGGGCCTTCGACCGGCTGCGGCTCAGGCGCGGCCTGGCCGTTGGTCGCGGCCCTGTCGGGCTCGGCCAGCGGCGTGGCGCCGGGCGCCGCCTTGTCGAAGGCCTGCTTGATGTCCTTGACCGGGTCCAGGACCGTGTTCACGTGCTCGGTCACCTGGCCGCGGACGTCGAGCGTCTTGGCCGCGTCCTGGACGGTCTTGCGCACCTCTTCCAGCTCGGCCTGGCGCACGATGTCGTCGACATGGCGCTGGAACTCGCCGGTGATGCGGCGGGCATGCCGCGTCCATTTGCCCAGCTGATAGAGGGCACGCGGCAGATCCTTCGGGCCGAGCACGACGAGTGCCACGACCACGATGATCATCAATTCCGACCAGTCGAAACCGAACATCACATTCGTCCATCACGCCCCGCCACCGTGACGGGGCGCGGTACCGGTTCCCCGAAGGGACTATTGGCGGTCGACGGTCGTCCGGTTCGGACTGCCGGCTTCGGTTCCCGCGGGCGGCGGCACGGCCGGACGATCATCCGACCCTTCGTTCTTGGGGTCGTCCGACAGCCCGGTCTTGAAGTTCTTGATCCCCTTGGCCAGGTCGCCCATCGCCCGCGGCAGCCGGTTGCCGAAGATCAGCAGCACGACCACCAGGACGATCAACCAATGCCAAATACTCAAACCACCCATAAACTTTTCCTCCAGCCCCAAGGCGGCGGGATCATCGCAGAAACCCCCCGCGACCGCAATGCCGGCGGACGGGGCGAAACAGCGCAGAAATCCTGGGCTTGCGCGCCGGCGAAAACCGCCCGGTTCGGCCGGTTCCGCTACTCCCTGTCGTCTGCTTCCGGCGGCTCCGGCCCGTCCTCGCCCGACAGGGTGCCGCCGGGCAGCACCGCCATGGCCGGGCGGGTGTCGAGCAGGCCGGACGCCTTGAGCTCGTCGACGCTCGGCAGGTCCTCGAGGCCGGCGAGGCCGAAATGGTCGAGGAAGGCCGGGGTGGTGATCCAGGTCAGCGGCCGCCCGGGCTGCTGCCGGCGCCGGCCCGGCGCGATCCAGCCGGCCTCCAGCAGCGTGTCGAGCGTGCCCTTGGCCACGGCGACGCCGCGCACCGCCTCGATCTCCGGCCGGGTCACCGGCTGGTGATAGGCGATGATCGCCAGCGTCTCCAGCGCCGCCCGGGTCATCCGGCGTACCACATGGCCGGCATCGCGCAGCAAGGGCGCCAAGTCGAGCGCGGTGCGGAAGGCCCAGCCGCCGGCGACCGGCATCAGGGCGACGCCGCGGCCGCGATACTGCTCCGCCAGGGTGTCGATCAGCTCCGGCACGTCGGCGCCGTCGGGCAGCCGCTCGGCGATCGCCGCCTCGGTCAGGGGCGTCGGCGAGGCGAACAGCATCGCCTCCACGAGGCGCAGGGCTTGGTTCGGCGTGGTCATTCTTCCGGAGTCTGAGAAGCCTGGGCCTTGAGCCAGATCGGGCCGAACGGCCCGTCCTGGCGGAGCACGAGCCGGCCGGCCTTGGCCAGCTCGAGCGTGGCGACGAAGGTGGAGGCGAGCGCCGAGCGCCGCACCAGCGGGCTGCCGGTCAGCGGCGGCAGGAAGGCGGCGAGCGTGGTCCAGCTCGGGAATCGGCCGAGCATCGCCTCCAGCCGCTCCAGCGCCTGCTCCGGCGAGAACAGCACCGAGGCCTCGATGCGCAGGCCGCCCTCGGCCGCGGCCTTGGCGCGGTGGTGCTCGGCATAGGCCTTGAGCAGGTCGTAGAGCGACACGGCCCAGACCGAGGTCGGGGTCGCCTCATCCTCCTCCGCGGCGCCGCGGGCGAACAGGTCGTGGCCGAGCTGCGGCCGCGCCATCAGCGCCTGCCCGGCCTCGCGCATCGCGTTCAGCCGGCGCAGCTGGAAGGCCAGGGCCTCGGCCAGCTCGGCGCCGCTCGGCTCCTCGTCGCCCGGCGGCGCCGGCAGCAGCAGGCGCGACTTGAGATAGGCCAGCCAGGCCGCCATCACCAGGTAATGCGCCGCCAGCTCCAGCGACAGCCGCCGCGCCCGCTCGACGAAGGCGAGGTACTGGTCGGCGAGCGCCAGGATCGAGATCTGGGTCAGGTCGACCTTCTGCTCGCGCGCCTGTTCGAGCAGCAGATCGATCGGCCCTTCATAGGATTCGAATTTGAGAATGAAGGCGGCGTCCTCCCGGCTCGTCACCGGCGGCGCATCGACCTTCGACCAGTCTTCCAGCATGGCCGGAGTTTCGCTGTCCGGGCGCGCCGAAGCAACCTCGATCGCGCGACCGAGGGACCTCGGAGCGAAAGGTCCTATTTATCAACTGTCATGCCCGGGCTTGACCCACAGGTGTCCGGCACGGATTTTGCGTTCATGCGAGGGACCGGCGGAGTGTCAAGGAAGGGGGAGCGAAGTCGAAACGAGTCTGCCGGGGATCGGGACGGTGCGTCGGCTCAGGGGCGAGCAGGC